>Ga0190363_1000134_pt1 | contig 41356 bp, 72 predicted proteins | sample 48721867_MG_FD_161272 | JGI IMG/M metagenome (GOLD analysis project Ga0190363, IMG submission 161272) | Hydrothermal vent microbial mat bacterial communities from Southern Trench, Guaymas Basin, Mexico - 4872-18-6-7_MG | ecosystem: Environmental > Aquatic > Marine > Hydrothermal vents >... | reverse complement strand
TGTTATTGGGTGATAAAAGTGACAATAAAAGCAAAGTTTTGTGAAAAATGTGGGAATTTGCTTAAACTTTACTATGGAAAACTTCTTTGTCCTAAGTGTGATGTGAAGGAAATAAGGGAATTGGAAAGAGAAGTAAAGAAGATAAGGAAAAATAAGAAAAAGAAGAGAAGGGGAAAGAGATTAAAGAAAGGGAGTTTAGATTTTCTTGATCCTGAAAGAGCTTTAAAGAGGGGAATAATAGAAGGTATGAGTATGGAACAGTTTAACTATTTGAAAAGGTTAGTATTCGGTGGTGGTAATGGGCAAGGTATATAGAAAAGAAGTTAGGGATGATAGAGCTATGACTTATGAAACTTTTAAAGGTTCGAAATATGACAGTAATCTAACAACTACAGAAATCGCTAAGTTAATAAGGGAACAACTTAAAAAAGAATTTCCTAAATGTAAATTTTCAGTAAGAACAGAATATTTTAGTGGTGGTAGTAGTATAACAGTAAGCTTAATGTCAGCACCTTTTAAAGTTATAGAGGATTTTAAAAATATCCCTGAAGAAGCATTACTAATTTACGGAAAAGAAAGAGTAAAAGAATTACAAAAAGAAAGATATCATCAACTATCTACTAGTTACTTTTATGATGAATATGACCCTAAAGAATGGAATAATGGCGTTTTTCTAACTAAAGAAGGGTTTAAATTACTTAAAAGAGTTGTTGAAATAGTAGATCAATACAGAAAAACAGAAGGAGATTTACAAACTGATTATTATAACACAAACTTTTATTTCCATCTTGAGATTGGTAAATGGAATAAACCTTTTGAAGATGTAGATGATAAACTTTTGGTTGTATTTCACAGGTAGGTGGTAGTAAATGAATGAGAGAATGGCAAGGAAGTTAAAAAATTACCTCGACCAAATGGAAAAGACTTATTCAGAATACGAGAAAACTCAGGATGAAACAAAAAAAGCTGAATTGGTTAAGCTAGGTAGAGAATATTTCGAGTTTATTTCAAAAGAAATGCCAGATGATTTTATTTTCTATGGTGTTTTAGGGATTTTACAAGGTAAAGGTTATGCTGAACATTTGATAAGTTTGGGTAAAGGTAAGAATTTAACCTATATAGAGTAGGTGTTAAATCATGAAATGTTGGAATTGTGGAAAAGACGAGAAAAAAGATAATGTGGTAATAGAAAAGGTTTGCTTATGCTCAGAATGTTTGGAATTACTAGAGGAAATTGATATTGAATAAAGGTGGTTGAATGTCAACTAGTTGTAAGATAAACATAATCGAGGAATGGAAAACTGAAGATGGCGTAAAAACAATAGTTGTTAGTATCTATCGCCATTCCGATGGTTATCCTGAAGGTGTTTTGAGTGATATTAAAGTATTCATGGATAATTATCATGATCCTAATGGCTCAATTCATGGTGTCGATTATTGGTTAATGAATTTTGCTTTTTATTGTAAGCTATCTAACATATTTACAGGCATTAGCTTAAATTCAACATTCACTAATTGGTTTGAATATGGATATGGAATTTGTAGTGAGAGTTGTAAGCATGGGGATTTAGAGTATGAATATTGGATAGACTTAAAGAAAGGGAAAATAAAGATAATGAAATTTGATTGGAAAAAGAACAAATGGAAAAAAGAGTTTGAGGGTACTCTAAAGAAAGCTTTTGAGAAATATGCTAAATCTAATGGCTATCATTTGTATAAAGAAAGCTTTAGGATTATGGATTTTGTTAACAAAAAAGAGATTTTAAAAATTTTCGGTGGTAAATGATGAGGTTTGAGTTTAAAAAGTGTTGGAATTGTGGTTATGAGCCTAGAGAGGAAGATTATTTGGAAAAGGATAATTTAATACACTTAGGTTTATGCCCAAACTGTTGGTGTAGCTTAGAGTTTGAAATTATAGTAGCTAAGAGGTGATGGTATGGAATATGAAATTAGAAAGTTGAGCAAAGAAGAAGTTGAACTCTTGAAAGAAAGCTTAGAAAGGGATATGAAAACACCTTACAAGAAAATTTTGGAATATGTTTTAAGGTGTTGAAAAAATGAGTGAAATCTTGAAAGACTATTATGATGAGCTTAGAAATTGTGAGAATTATATATTTGAACCTGCATTTAAAGAAATAAAAGGCAAGATAGTAAAAAGAAACTATAAAATTTTAGGAAAAAATAAGCTAAAAGCCAACTACTTGATTAAGGTTTATGGTCCTTATTATCCTGTTATAAAGGAAAAAGGTGGCTTGATTTTTTCCTACATTTTTGAATTGCCAGAAAGCAAGGATAGGTTACTTTTTGAAAGGGTTTTTGAGAAAGCTTTTGAAAACTATGAGGTTGCTAAAGAAGAGTTTGAAAAGCTAATAGGGGATAAAAATGAATAGTTTAAAGGAAATTTTAGATTTTAATCAAAAGTTTGTTGAGGATAGTTTGAAAAAGAGAGAAGAAATAGTGCCACAAATTGTTGTAAATCATAATGGAGAAATTACCATTTTTGTTTTAGTTGGGCTTGAAAGAGATGATATAAGGAATATCCTTAAAATGCTTGAGAAAACAAAACCTAAATGGCTTGTTTTTATTACAGAAGGGTATATGAGAATAGCTGAGAAAGATGAGGATTTAGGAGAATATAAACATGGAGAGCTTGAGAAGAGATTTAAAGAAGGGGATAAAAACATAAAAGAAATCGTTTCAATCCAAGCCTATAACAGAAGAGAAAAGTTAATGAGGATAATCGATAAGAAAACTCTAAAACCTATTACTAGGGACATATCTAATTTCGATGGATTTTTAACAGTTTCTGATGTTGAGAGGATCTTCTGGAGTGATTAGATGAAGATTAAATTCTTTTGTGTAGCATGCATGAAAGAGTTTGAGCTAACTGAAGAAGAGATTTTAGAACATGTAAGAAAACATAAATTGGGAAAAAATAAAAAATGTTAGCAAATGCTTAGGTTTGGATAATTGGTGCAAATCCACTTGTAAGCTTGTTTACACTGCTCCCAATAGGTCTTGCAAAGGTTTTTGCAAGTTTCCCTATGCTCTTTACAATAGTCTATTAGGTAATTCAAAATTTGCTTACATTTGGTAGGGTGATTATCGCAGTATTGTTTAACCTTATCTGGATTGTTGTATGCATACTTTATACACTCGAAGGGATGCTCCTTGCAATATTGGAAGAAGTTTATTGCAAAGCTAATTCCTGCAATCCCTAGAACTGTTACTAAGGCAAGGATAACGAGCTTTTTGTTCATATTTTTATTTTATCTCCTTAAAAATTTAAAGCTAACGAAATATATTTAAATCTAAAAATCGAAAATAAATAACGGTTATTGGTGGTTAGATGGTCAGGGAATACGCTAAGGAATACTATTTTAAAAAGTTTAAAAAAGTTTTGAGGAATAGAGAGCTTACGATAGCTGACCTTACGGCTAGGTTAGAATTGCCTAGAAGCACCGTTCAAAGATGGGTTGATATATTTGTAGCCAGTGGCTTGTTAGAAGAAAGATGGGACGGGAATAAAAAATTTGTAAGAGTGAAAAGATGATATGTTCCTTTTGCCAGAAAGATAAATGGATTGAGTTTACTCTTATTTGGGATAAGGAATACTACTTCTGTAGCAAAGCTTGTTTGATAGCATTTTTGCTCAAGAAGAGGCATCCGAGCTACCAAAAGCTTGTAAGAAAGCTTGTGAAGGAAGAGGTTATAAGATACTTGGATAAGGAAATAGAAGAAATAAGCAAGGATATTATAAGAAAAGCTATTTTTGACAAAGAAATAATAGATGAATTGTGTTCGTTGGTAAAAAAACGGTTGGGGATTAGATGACTTTAAAAGCTGAATTGATAGAATATGCAAGAGATTTGGAGAGAATGGCTTGGAGGATACAAACCTATCCTTTTGAGCTTTTTGACGAAGCTGTTTATAGCGAGTTTAAAGAAAGGATTGAAAAGCTTAGAGTTAGGGGAAGCTCATTATTGGAAAGGGTTAAAAAAGCACCAGCTAGGGTTAAATTCCACGTTTTAAGCGAAGAGCAATTGAAAGACGTTCCTTTTTATTGGTTGGAATGGAGAGTTAACAGAACCATCTATAGAGGAAGGGATTATGTTAAGCATCCCTTCGTTGGTTTAGAGCTAATCTCAGCGGTTGAGCTAAGCCTAAGGATAGTTGAAAGGTTGGAAGAAATAGTAGAGGAGAGATACGTAAAGATTGTAAGGGTGATGAGGGTTAGGATAGAGGAGTTTGAATTTATCCTTTCTAGCAAGTGGAATTATAAGCTAAGAGTAATAACACCTACGAGCTGGATTGAGAATTGGCAAGTTGACAGATGGGGAAAAGCCTATTCGGTAAAGCATAGGAGCATAATGTTCCTGCAAACGTTTAAGCTAGCACCTAACTATTTTGCTGGGTATAGGTGGTATCCTTTAACTCCAAGAGAGCTTGAGCTGAGGGCGAGGGTTGGGAGAATACCTGTAAGGAAAAGGACGATGAAGTTTGATCCAGAAGAACTTATAAAAGTTAGGAAAGTTAGGGAGAGGAAGGGAAAAATCTATTGGGAAGTTGATTTTTCAAGAGTTAGGGATAGACTTTGGGTTGGGAAAGAGTTTAGCTTAGAAGAATGGTTTGATTTGGTTAAGAGTGTTAGGGGTATCTATCCGATAAGCGTTGAAGTAAGGGGAGCAAGATGAGAATAACGAAGAAAGAGTTGAAAAAGATGTTGGAAGAGTTGGGTAAGTGTGAGTTGGTTGAGGTGGACATGAAGAAAGAAAGAGCGAGGTTGAGCAAGAAATTCTACGAGGAAATGCAAAAGGCTTTTCTGGTTTTATTTTGGGAAGAAGGGTCGATTTTAGACACTCTAACCAAGTCGATTGCTCTAGTAACTGTATGGAATACAGGGCTTGTTGAGATGAAAAAGTTGGAAAAGTATTGTATGCTCTTGTATACTATGTTTTTCGGTGAGATGGAGAGGACGAATAAAAAATTGTATGAGTGGATTATGAATGAAGGTAAAGCTGGATTATAGAGAGTTTTTTAAGATAACATCTATGGTTTTCTTTATTCTGGGAACTATTTGTCTGATTTTCGGGTATCATAATATAGATTGGTCGCACAACCTACTCTACATAAGGGCAAAAAATCTGAGTGAAGTAAGCATAGCTGGAAAGGAGTTTGGAATTCAGGAAGTTTATGGAAATGGGGTGAGAACTTCTTTTCTTGGCTACTTTCTCTTGCTAATTGCTTTCATAATTTTGTTGATAGCCGAAGGTATTAAGGAGGGGGTGGAATGAGAGAATGTTGTAAACGACATTTGGAATTTTTGAGGGAAGAGCAAGGAGTGAGTATATTTGAGTGTGTAATTTGTAAGTCAAAATTTGCTGTATATCAAACGGAGGGAAAACATGAAGTTTGAAAAAAAGAAAAAACTTTTGGTGCTAGAGCAAGTTTTTGTGTACAGAGGTGTTTCTACTTTAGTAAAACTAATTGAAAAAGGTGTTAGTAGTAAAATTCTTGAGGAAGCATATTTTTGGTCAGAAATAGGAAAAAAGGTTATAAAAGTCATGGAGGATGATATAGAAAGTCTTAAAAAAACACAAACCGACTTAAGGAAAATGGGAATAACTGTAGATGTTTATAAAGACGTTATCTTAGACCTTAAAGAAAAGGTAAAAAGGTTGAGAAGAGCTTTGAAGAAAGAAGGTTGGCTTAGGTCAATAAATCAGGTGATAGAATGAGGGTTCGATGTCCTTATTGCAAAAAAGTTTTCCTAGCCTTTAGGAGAAACAACAAGGAATGGACTTGTCCATATTGTAAGGGGAAGATCCTAATAAGAGAACTAAGAAAAAAAGGGGTTTATTTTTACGGTTATAAGGTTGCGGTAAAGTTTGATGATAGCGAGTATGGAAGAGCTTTGGCTGAGCTGTTTAGAAAGGGTAAGATAAGCTTGAGTTGGAACGATATGGCAAAAGATTTGGTAATAAGCAGAAGGGGTGAGGCACGTTGATATGTGATTATTGCAAGAAAGAAATCGTGGGAAACTATTGGAAGCTTGTAAATAGAGCTAAGAATAGGATTTTTTACTTTTGCTGTCTGGCTTGTTGTAAGAGATATTTGGAAGAAAAGGTGTTGACATGAACTTGGTTTGCCCTAGATGTGGTTGCTTGCTTGTGCAAAATCCCGTAGATAAGAGAAGGTATTATTGTAAGAATTGCATGTATGAGGTGGTAGTCGATGAAGTGTAAGGTTTGCGGAAGAGAGTTTGACCTGGAAGAAGGGTTTTTGTTTATAAGAGGTGAGTATGTTTGTCCAAAGTGTATAAGAGAAAGAAGGTCGATTTAGAAGTTTACAGATCTATATTATATATATTGTGGATGTCAGCTTTCTTTCTAGCTTTCTTAGACGTTAAGCTAACCTATGAATGCTTATCATCTTTAACAGTAGATGAAAGCGTGAAATACAAGTTTGAGCTTAGCATTTGGGTAAGTCCAGTAATTAAGTATTTTGGAGTAAAGAATGCGATGCTCTTAATCCTATTCTCAGAAACCTTATTCCTAACGTTTATCTTTGTTCTACCTTTAGAGGGAAAAAGGGATTTTATGCTGAGAGTTATTATATTCCTAATGGTAATTTCAAACCACTTAATAGGTATAGCAGGTTGGTCAAGATGGGTATTTTGCACTACCTAATGGAAATTTTCGACAAGATAGAGCCTTACATCTACAAGCTTGATTTATTGTTAGAAAGAAGGAGGAGGGGGAATTGTGGAGGTGCACATCCAGATAAATATAAGCAACGAAGTATTTAAAAAGTTTTCGAAAATGAAAATTTCTTTGGAAAGTCTTAAATTTCTTTCAGAGAGTTGGAAGAAAAAAGTTAGAAAGTTCATAAAAAGGGTTGAGTATGAGAAGAGTGTATAAGATCCAAGTGAATGAGAAAGTCTATAGGGTATATTCCTCTAAGAAGAGGAGTGCCATAATTAGAGCTATAATTAGGTACTTGAGGGAAAGGGATTTGAGGAGTAAGAGTATAGTGTTACAGGTTATTGCCTAAATACACTTGCAATTTCGATGGGCAAGTCACGAAAAATTGAAATTGAATCTGCAATGGTATTGCAAGTGAAAAAACTTAAAAATTTGCAGAGAAACGGGCGAATAGACGAATTTTACACTTGCAGCCTACCCCCTAAAAATTAATTTTTAGGATAAGACCCCCCCTTGCAAGTGTATCAACTGTAAAAATAAAAATAAAATAAAAATAAAGCTAAAATCAAATTTTTCAAAATTTAAAGACTACTAAGCCAATAGATGGAAAATATCACTTGCAATACCATTGCAAAATCAATGCAAAACTGTTGCAAAACCTCCCTTACACTTGCAACCAAGACCCCCCACAAACCTTATACCTATCCCCAGAATACATTTACACTTGCAAATGCGTCTCTTAACAAAAAATAAAAATGTGTGAGGCGGGTTACACTTGCAATACCATTGCAAAATCAATGCAAAACACTTCAAATTTATATACTTGAGCATAGAAAAATTTAAGCTCCAAAAGATACAATTGCACTTTTAGTGGGTTTTAATGGGGATTTAATGGGTTGTGTAAAAAACCCGAAGATACTCCTGGAGGATTGGGAATGTCCAGAGATAGTTAACAGAAAAGAGCAGGTAAGGCAAATCGAAGATTCTATAATAAAACCCTTAATAAATGAAACTAGACCCCCTACACTAACCTATGTTTATGGAGCATCTGGCTCTGGCAAAACTTTTGTAATAACCAAGCTCATTAAGAATAACTTGAAAAAGATAAAATGGCACTTACCTACTTTCGATTTCTACTATTTTAATTGCAAAAATTTTGGAATTCCCTCTTTACATATACTTTTCGTAAATCTAGCCATGAAATTCACAAAGCATTTACCAATAAAGTCAGAATATTTCAAAAGGGAAATAATAGATGTTCCTCTAAGAGGTTGGACTACCGACGAATATAAAGAATTCTGTAAAGAGATTATAAACAAAAGAAGATTGTCTGTTTTACTAGTTTTAGACGAAGTAGACAAGATTGGAAAGGAAAAGGTTGAAGACCTGATTTATATCATGAGAGGAATGAATGAAAGCGATTCTTACTATGGAATTTCAACCATACTGATTTCTAACAATATAGGGCTTCTTCACTCCCTATCTAAAGGGGCTTTTGATAGAATAAGTATCAAAATTCATTTCTCTTCTTACGGTGTGGATGATTTGTTCAATATTCTAAAAGTTCACGCAAAGTATGCGTTGGAAGAAGGAAGTTATGATGACAAAACCTTATTTTTAATAGCAAGAAAAGTGGCTGAAGTTTCAACTTCAGCTAGGGAAGCAAAAATAACTCTATACAACCTCGCTCAAATGTGTGAAGAGAAACTCAACCCAGACTTAATTCCCAAAGCCTTTGATGAAACGAGAAAAAATCTGTTGCTCGAGGAAATTATTAAAAGACCGATCCATCACAAACTTACTTTACTGGCTGTAGTTGAAGTTCAGAAAAAAATACAAAAACTGGCTCACTATGGTAAGCCAGGATTGTTCAAGTATACTTCTAATTTACCCACCAAGAGCACAATATACAACACTTACAAAAAAATATGCCAATCCTTAGGTGAACAACCAAAATCCTACAGAACTTTTTTCGATATAATAGATGATTTGGATAGGTATGGTTTGGTTAAAACTGAAATTCGTTCTCTCGGAAGGGCAAGAGGATTAACAACTTTGGTTAGACCAGTTGAAAGTATAAAAACTTTTGAGCTCTTGATTAAAAAGGCGATTGGTTTATGAAAAAAGTAAGGTCGACAACTATCAAAACTCTTGGAAGACCTCTCTCTTATAGGGATAAGAGGTTGTATAAATTTATTCTGGCAAAAATTAGACAGAAGGGATTTGCTCTTCCTTCCGAAATTTATAAACTTGGTTTGATTCACAACCTTTACACTTCAGTTCAGGGTTACAATGCAATTATTTTAAGGTTAAAGCATAAAGGTTTGATAGCCAGTGATGGAAGTAAAATCGTTCTCCCTTCCCCTAATTTAGACATAAGGACAGCCCTGAACTTGCTAAAAAACAAGTAAAACAGTAAAACATTTTTATATTTTACTGTTCAATTTTTTTATGAGAAAAATGGTGACAATTTTTCCAAATAAAAAAGAAAAGGTATGGAAGTTTAGGAAGTGTGGATTTTGCGGTGGAGAGATGGAAACCTATTGGGTTTGCAAAAGATGCGGGAGTATGAGAAAATGGTGATAATAAAAGAAGTTGTGAAGGAAAAGCTTAAGGAAAAGTTCGAGGGAATAAGGTTCGAGGATATAAGCAAGACCCACTTCGACCTAGAGTGGAAGGGCTATTGGGCTAGGATAAACGTTGCTAAAATATACATAGATGTCTTCGAGGGAAAGGAGCTTGAGCAAGCAATTAAAGACTTCCTAGAGGAGATAAAAATCCCAAGACCTTATGAAAAGCAAAGGCTAAAGCTAATAATATTTCCAACCGAGTATGCAGGAGAACTTTTAGATAAAGCTATTCTAGTAAACTTCAATCCCTACTACATAGTTTGCATAGCTTTGAATTTTATGGACAAGGGATATTTCATCTACATAACTAAGGATTTGGCAAGAGAGTGGGGAATTAGCGAGAAGCAAATAGTTGAGGATGCTTTTGAGATGGCGAAAGCTTACGTTTACAAGTGATAGGATGAGGTATTTGCTAGCTGTTTTAATGGCAGGTGGAAGAGGAAAAAGGCTTAGACCCATAACCTATAAAACACCTAAGCCTTTACTAAAGATAAATGGAAAGTTATTACTAGAGTACGCATTGAATAGTTTGCTAGAGGCAGGAATAAGAAGTTATCAGATAATAGTTTGCTTAAGGTATAAGCCAAATGCTTTTCAAGACTTCCTAGAAGAGGAGAGGCTAAACTACTTTATAGGAAGCTCAAACTATTGCGTTAAAAACCTTTATGAAATAATAGATACTGAGCCAGCAAAACACATTCTAGTAGTCCCAACAGATGTAATCCAGCCAAAAGATGTGATAAGGGATAGCATAGAAGTTTATAGAAAGTATAAGCCAGATTGTCTGTTCCACGCAAGAGGTAAGTATTATAGAGTAAGAGAAGTAAAATCAATTTCAACCTTAAAACCAACAACTTCTCTTTCAATTTGGAGAAGAAGAGCTTTAGAGAAAGTGAGAGATGAGGTTAGCGAGAAATTCGAGTATTCAGACCTAGCAATACTCTTCTTAAAGCATAATTTAAATGTTTTTTATTTTTACACTCCACATAAAATTTTAGAGATCGATACAATCGATGACCTAAAGAGAGTAAAGAAAATAATGGGTGATGGGAATGAAAAGATGTTGTTCGCCACTAGTCTTTAAAGAAGAAGAGAGCAAGGTAGAGGCACTTGAAAAGTGGGGAAACTAAGTGGCTTAAACTTTTGAGGGAAGGGGGAATAGGCTATGACCCTTCCCACTTTGAGTTTTTTTTACTCAATAGAGTCCAAGTTAAAAAATTTTTAAAAGAAAACAAGAATGTCAAGCTCATAAAGCCCAAGTTCGAGAATGATTTTTTTGAAGCTTTTGTAGATTTGACCTACAGATGCAACTTGAGATGCAGACACTGCCATAACCAATATGAGCCTTATGAGCCACCTTTGAGGGATATACTCAAGATTCTGAGGCAGGTTTTTGAGGTTGGAGTGTTGCACATAAGCTTCGGTGGTGGAGAGCCCACTCTAAGGAAGGACTTGGTTAAAATCCTAAGCTTTACCTACAAGAGAGCTTCCTGCTCCATAACAACTAATGGAACTACTATGACAGATGAGCTGGCTAAAAAGCTCAAGGATTGCGTTAGTTACATAAGCGTTTCTTTGGACGGTATGAGAAAGGGACATAATCTTATGAGGAATGCGGACATTTTCGACAGAGTTTTGGAAAGTATTAAAATAATTAAGGAGAATGGAATAAGGCTAAGGATAATAACAGTTCCTACCAAGCTAAACTACAAGGAAATTCCCAAGCTTGCCAGATTTTTGAAGAGAAAGATTAAGCCGAATGCTTGGAAGATTATGAGATTTATTCCAGAGAATGAGAGAGGGTTGGATATAATGCTTAGCGATGAGGAGGAGAGATGGCTCTACAACCAGCTTAAGAAAGTAAAGTATGGGAAAGTTATGGACCAGTTCTACAAGCTTAAATGCCCGATAGGAGATGGAGTTTTCTCGATTTATGCTAATGGAGATGTGAGTCCGTGCGGATTCTTCCCTCAGCTAACTGTTGGAAATTGTTTGAAAACTCCTTTGAGAAAGCTCTTGAAAGCTTTTGAGTTTTTCAAGCGATGTGAATTCGATGAATGTTTAGCAATAGCTTATTGGAGGAGTAGGGTGAGGAAATGATTGAAGATTGGATGCTCTTAGCTTTGCTAACTCTCTATTGGTTTTATCTTATGGCAATACATTATGAGCTTAGTAAAATTAGAAAATTGCTAGAAGTTAGTGAGGGAGAGAATGAAGATTAAAATAGCCTCTATGATTATAAGCTTACTCTACCTACCCGTTTACTACTATTTTCTCTATAAAATTCTAGAACATATAAATGCCAGTGAAATCTTATGGTTTCTTTTTTGGTTTCTCCTACCTTTTGCCTTTGTAATTACCATACTTTCAAAGCTTGCGGAGTGGGAAGAATGAAATTAGAGAAGATAATTGAGCATCTAGTGAACATAGTGCTTCTGATAGGACTTCTTCTCTACGGTGGTCTGTTGGTAATTATTGGAGCTGTGCTTATGTCATACGGGCTAGTATATGTTTTCGGATTCCCAGAAAGTCTTTTAATACCACTGCTAATCTTTAACGCCATTTTTCTCACTATAATCTTTTTTAAATGGATTATGGAGGAGGAGGTGAAATGAGAACAGATGTTTTGGTTTTAACTTATTGTGAACTGTGTAAAAGAAACAGAGCAGTGCAGAAATGTATAGTGGCTGGAACGGAAATCTGGTTGTGCCACGAGTGTATCAAAAAAATATTTTTGAAGTTTTTTCCGAATGATCCAGCGGCACTTTTCTATAAACAGGTGAAGGAAAAATGAGAAAGCTTACTGAAAAGTTAAGGATAGCTTTTCTATTCTCTGGCTTAGCTTATAAAGGTGATTAGAAAATGAAGATTAAACTTAAACTTGTGAGAGTAAAAGAAAGAGGCGAAGGGCTTTACTATAATCCTCATACTAAGAATGCAGCAGAAGTAAGAAAGGGTGCATTACTTTTTTATGAGGCTTGTAACGGTGCTATCAAGCTAGTAATAGATTTTTCGTATAAAAAAGATGAAGATCTGGAGAATGCTAAAAAGAAAGAGCTATGGTTGGTGATTGAAGATGGGATGTAAAGAATGCGAAAAAGCAGCAGAAGAAATGAGAAGAATCTACTGGTATAGATGGAAAACTGCAAATATTGGGATAATTGCTTGTCCAAAGCATGCGAAAGAAGTAATAGATTTTCTTAATAAGAGATGTGGTAAGAATGAACGCATTTAACCTAGTAGCTGGTGGGATTTGCATAGGTGTTGGCATCTCAGTATTGGCTAATAAGGAGTTTAAAATAGGAGTTTTTAATATATTAGTAGGAATATTAAACATAATATTAGGATTTTGTTTATAGCCTAAAGGAGAGCGGGTTTGATGATTCATATCCAGATGAGTTACCATTTCCTTCACCGATGCCTGCTCTTCGGGTAAAATGAGAAAAAGGAAGATAAGAAGGGTTCAGTTTAAAACCTGTCCCTACTGTGGAGCAAAAAATAGGGTTAGGTTTAACTCCAGACCACCAGTTCCAAAGAATGTAAGATGCATATCCTGTAATCACATTTTTTCTGCAATCCCGACGGTGAGAGGAGAATGAAAACTTTGAAAATGGAGGAAATAATTAAGCTACCTCTTCCATCTACTGCAAAGCTTGTCTATATATTAAAATGGGGAAAGGATGAACCTTGAGGAATATAAAAAATGGTTGGAAAAGAAGAGAAATTTAGAAGAAAGAGAGGCTTTTAGAGTTGTCGAAGAAATTTTAAACTATCACCAATCTAATTTCAAAACTTATAAAATTGTTCAACTATTTCCAAGAGTGAAGTTTAAGGGAATGGAATTCGACCTATTAATATTCCTAAGCGACAAAGTAAAGCCTGTAGAGAAGAGAGATTATTGGGATAGGTTGATAGGGGTTGAGTTTAAAGAGACAGATACAAAAACTGTGATAAAGCAGGCAATCCTAAGAACCGAATATGTGGATTATCAATATATAGCAACTAAGAATGTTTACCTGGATTATCCAGAGATTTTCCTTATGACGCTCTTTGGAATAGGTTGGGTTGTTTGGGGCGATAATTTTGCAAAACTAATAGTTCCAGGAAGGTGGAAACCTCATTATGAAAAGATTAATGAGCTTGTAAACTATTTAATAAATGTAAGGATGGAAGACCTAATTAAAAGTGTGGTTAATAAGAGCCTGAAAGAATTTTTTAGGAGAGAAAATAGAGGTGGTTAAAGATGAATCCGTTTTGGCTGTTTGCTGGAATAGGATTGTGGGTAGCAACTGGAGATATATTTTGGGTTTGCTGGGGAATAGTTCTTAGCTTAGTTTCAAAAGAATAGGGAATAGGTGAGCATTTGGTAAAAATAACGCTGATGAAGGGTCATGTATTGGATTGTCTAAAGAGAATACCTGATAACAGTGTAGATTGCATTATTACATCCCCTCCTTATTGGAGCTTAAGGAGGTATCCAGATAGTGCAAACATTCAATGGGATGATGGTTGGTATGGACAACTTGGACTAGAACCAACTTTGGAAATGTACATAGAGCATTTGCTTCAAATAACAAAAGAGCTTAAAAGAGTTTTAAAACCTAGCGGTATTTTATTTTGGAATCATGGAGATAGTTATTGCGGATCAGGAAAAGGTGCTGGGACAAAAAAAGCAAAAGAGTCGTATATACCAGAAAAAAGACCAAAGCTAATTGAGAAATTACCTCATAAATGCATGGCTATGCAAAACTACAGGCTAGTTTTAAGGATGGTAGACGAGCAAGGATGGATCTTAAGGAATATAATAATATGGCACAAGCCTAATGCCTTACCTGAAAGTGTGAAAGATAGATTTAGCAAGAAGTATGAGCCAATCTTTATGCTAGTTAATAATAAAAAATATTTCTTCAATTTAGATGCCGTAAGAGTACCTTTAAAATCGATAGACGATTCAAGATTGGACGAGCATGGGTTTGTCAATCCAGCAAAATTATATAATTCAAAGTGGAAGGGAAAGAAAGCTCCTTTTCCAACTAGCTTTAACTATAGAGTTAGAGAAGCTAAGAAAGGTCATTTTGAAATTCTGGGAGTGAGAGCTAGCGAAGAGGAAATGAAAAAATATGATAAGCAAGGAAGAAAATGTAGTATCTTAAATCAAGATGGATTAGGAAGACCTAATAGAAATATAGAGTTGCTTAAATCAATAGGCGAAGTATGGAGTGAATCTTCCTCTGCACTAGGCGTTAATCTTAAAGGAAAGAACCCTGGCGATGTTTGGACCATAACTACTCAGCCATTTCCAGATGCTCACTTTGCATGTGTAACTCCAGATACGGAAATTTTAACTGAAAATGGTTGGAAAAAGTATACTGAACTAAAGGAAAATGAATTGGTCGCAACTTATAATATGGAGAAGAAAGTAATAGAATTTCAACCTCTCGAGTATGTTAAAGAGTATGATTTTGAAGGCGAATTAATCCATGTCGGGAATAGAGATTTAGACATCCTTATGACCCCAAATCATAGAAATGTGGTAAAGAAAAGAAATGGAAAAGAAGTTATTGTTTTAGCTAAAGACTTAGCTTATAGCGATAAGATTAGAATTAGGGCGAAATTTGATTGTCCTGAAGAATATCCACCAATTAATGAAGGTATAGGAGAAGATTTAGCAAGATTAATTGGTTGGATAGTCGCAGAAGGTCATTATAGAAAAGATTGTTACGGTATATCAATTTATCAGAATAAGAATAAACACGAAAAAGAAATAGATAGCCTTCTTAATAAACTTGGTATTCCTCATAGTAAGAGGGAAAGAGCTCGTTATTATAAAGGGAAAAAAAGAATTCAAATAGAGTGGTATTTGCTTACAGGTTTTTGGACAAAAATGATTAGAGAAATTTGCCCAAAAAAGAAATTAAATAAATTCCTCGCTTTTTTACCAATAAATGAAGCAAAAGCTTTGTTTGAAAGCATAATAAAAGGCGATGGTTCTGTGAGAAAAGACGATGAAAGAATTTGCATTACAATAAAAGATAGGGAAAATAGAGATTGGTTATCAATTTTAGCTTTGAGGTTGGGTTATTTACCTATAGATGGAAAGAAAGATATTTACCTAACTAAGAGAGAGTTCATAGGAATAAGAGGAACTAATGGAAAAGGTAAGTCTATTTATAAGGTCCATTACAAAGGAAAAGTTTGGTGTCCAAAAACACCAAATGGAACTTGGGTAGCAAGAAGGAATGGTAGGGTTTTTATAACTGGAAATACTTTTCCAGAGGAATTAGTAAGGCGTTGCATAAAAGCTGGCTGTCCAAAAGATGGAATAGTTTTAGATCCATTCGTGGGTTCGGGAACAACTCTAAAGGTAGCTATAGAAGAAAGAAGGAATGCAATAGGAATTGATATAGTTCCTGAATATATAGAAATGACCAAGAAAAGAATAAATTGGGGAACTCCATTTATAGAATGGGAGTTGATAGAGCTTGATAAAGAAAAGAAATAATTTAAATAATTATTTAAATGGTTGTTTAAATGGTTAAAAAAAGAGGATATTTTAAGGGAAGGGTTGTTAAGATTGAAGGAAGTAGGATAACCATAGACACTAAAGCAGAAATTAGAAGGGTTAAGACTGCGAAAGGAGAGGAAATTAAATCAGCAAGCTGGAAAAAGCCAGACCCTATGCCCCGAGTTGGAGACATAGTTCGTTGCATCTTCAGAGTAAGGGAAAGTTAATGGAAATAGAAAAAGAATTGCTTTGCATAAGTTTAATTATTAGCTTCATATTATTAGCCTATGGTTTTTTTGCAAACAATAGGTTTTTAATATTGTTTTCAACATTCATAATCAGCTATTTTGCTGCTATTATGCTACATTTTGGACTAAAGAGTGGTTAGATGGCAAAATGCTCTCATAACTGGGAAACCCTTGCTCAAGGACCTACGGGAATAAAGCTCCAAAAATGTAATAAATGTGGGAAGTATAGATATTATATAGGTTGAAATGACCAAGAGCTATTTCAAAAAGCTTGAGGAATCCATAGACAGGCTAACTAACCTAATTAAGGAAGGAAAAATAGGCGACCTAAGAACTGGTCAAATGGCTGAGATTATTAAAAAGTTAGAAGAATTGAAGAAGGAGCTCAACGATTTTTTTCCTAAGCTGAAGGAGCTTTATGAATTGGAAAGCGAGGAAATCGAATGGGATTGGGAAAAAATAGTTGAATATGCATAGGGCGGGTAGTTCTAATGGCTTAGAACGTCTGCTTTGCAAGCAGGAGGCTCTGGGTTCGAATGAGCTAAATGCTCCGAAATTCCCAGCCCGTCCATATGAAGAAGAAAAAATATATAGTGACCATAAGGTTGGGGGATTTTAAGATTAGACTTTATACTAAGGAAGAGATGGAAAAGTTGCTCTATAAGAATCCAGAGAAGCTAGTGGGAAAAATAATAATAGACAAGTGGGATAGAATATTTATATGTGAAAAAGTAGATGTAAAAAAGAAGCAATTGATAGGTAGGCAGTTGATCTTAAAGCCTAGGGTGGCGATGTAATGAAGTTGGAATGTAGGGTTAGAGATCCAGAGCTGCTTTTTAGTTTAACTCATGAGCTAGGAACACTTTTCTTCAGGAGAATAGGGAAAAGCCAGTTTGAAGTCGTGTATTTTGCAAGAAATAAATTCATCTATTTCAAGGGTGAATTGAACGAGGAGCAGCAAAAAAGACTTGAATCTATGGGCTTTGAGGTTAATAAGATTGAAGTTGATGATATAAAGGAATTGATAAAAGTTGAACAATGATGTACAAGTTTCATTTTAGAACTGGAGTAAAGGTCTTTAACTCTAAGAGAGATTTTGAGAAATGGATAGACCTAATAGACCTTTATAAGCTAAAGGGTTGGTGGGTTGAGTATGAGAAAAGATAGAACTAGTTTCTATTTCTTCCTTCCAAAAATTAGGATTAATCCACCAACGACAATTAGTGCAATAGCTATATTAATGTATTGTTGAGAAGAGTCAACTGGTAATTGACCGAATTCCTTAGTTTCACTTTCAACTGTATATACATATAAAGGAATTTCCTTTATGTTAGAAGCTAGTCCTTTTCTTGCTTCTACAATTATAAATGCTTCTCTGACAGTTGGTGCTGAATCTCCTTTTATCTTAAGGAAAATGGTAGCTTTTGAATTAGGTTTTACATTAACCGTATCTAAAGTAGTTGAGACAATTTCTTTCTTACCTTTGAATTCAATTTGAACTGTTATTGGTATTGGCTCTTTATTATAAATAGTCAATTCAGCAAATGTTTCTTCCCCTACTCCTACAGTGATGTTGAATTTACTTGGCTGAATCTCAAAAGAAATTGGTAATGATGTTCTGCCTCCTGCAGGAGCAGGTGGTGCAGGTGCTACATATTTATTACTATAAGGCAAGTAGTCAATATTATTAGTTGCTACTGTATAGGAATTATCACAAAAACCATCATTATCAGCGTCTGTACAAGTATCTGAGTAACCATTACCGCTTGGATTGGTCCAGTAGTTGCCACCTATCTCAGTTCCAGCAGAATAAATCCTAGTTCCAGTTTGTCTCGTAGTATTCCAATATCCAGAAAATCTATCTGGATTTTGTATATATGTATTAGTTGTTTGATTGAACAAGTTGTTGTAAATGTATATATCGAAGAAGTATCCAGTTCCAAGCATTAAACTTTCTTGCAGACCATATGTATTTCCTTCTATTTTATTATTTCTTATAGTAACATTAGTAACATTTACATCGCTAGAGTTTAATCCACCATTGTAATCAGTAATTCCAATTCCAACATTATTTCCACTTATTGTATTATCTTCTATTATTGAATCATCAGAAGTCAGTATTCCAATTCCTACATACGAGCTACCTCTAACTACATTATCTGATATTACTACATATCTAGAAGCTGGTATTGAAATTCCTATATAAACACTATTGAAAGTGTTGTAGGTAATTCTCACATCTCTGGAAAGTCCAACGAGTAGACCACCATCTGTCATTCCAGAAGTTTGATTTTCAATGTAGTTATTAGTTACTGTTACATTGCTTGAATTTACTAAACTTATTCCTCCCCATCCACATTTCGAGCTATTACAGTAGATCCTATTATTATATACATACAAATTCTTACTTCCTTTATTAATACTACTCAAAGCAACTGCATAGAAAGTTGGACCATAGAAAGAATTATTTATTACTTCTATATTTTGTGCATAAGTGAACGAATAAATATGATGATTACCTCCTTTTAGAATACAATTTTTAATAGTTATATAGCTGCCATAAATTGCAATCCCATATGTTCCACTGGTAATAGTATATCCCTGACAATCCAAGACAACATTGCTAGCGTTTATTACTATACATTTTTCATAAGAAGAACCATTTATATCATTAACTAAATAGTAATCTCCAGAAGTAGTTATATTGGTACAATCGGTAATAACTGCAGCATAGGATTGTTTAATTAGAAAAATAGAGAAAATAAGTGAAATGAACAAACTAAATTTTTTATTCATGGTACAACACTGTACCCTCTACTATATTATTTTTTCTCTTTAAAAAATTTATGCTTTTTAGGTTTAATATTTAATGGTGAGTTTGTGAGAAAAAATAGAACTATTGTTATGCTTGTACTAATACTTCTCATAACAGCAATCATAGCATTCTTCTTAGCCTACTTTACTATGGACTATTTGTGCTCGATTAAATGCAAAAAAGTGGGAAGCTTGCACAGCTATTCTATACTCGATGGATGCAAGTGCTTTAAGCTTGAATGTGAAAACAATGTATGCAGAATTAGTTTTAGATTGAAATCTTGAATTTGCTTTCCACATATTCTTTCAAACTTTCATACTTGTGATAAAAGATAAAGGCTGCAACTCCTATACCTATCGAAATATAAGCCAGATAAGTCAGCCTTCTTATCCATATTTCCCTCTCTATTCTCCTCCCTTTCTCTATAAGTTCTTCTGCAGTTATGGGTACATCTCCACTATAGGTCGTATAAATAGTTATGGGAATATCGACTCTGTTGACAAAAGTATCTCTCTTCACGAGGAAGTTAAGAGTTTTTCTTATAGCTGCACAAGGCTCTGGAGCATATAATTCAAACGTTATCATTTTCTTTTCCTTAGGATGAATCCAAACCACTGGATTTAAAGCTCTTGGATAGTTTGCAAGAACCACTATGGTTTCATTCTCATTGTTTTCGACAGACACATTTAGATGCCACTTTCCAGGTTTCATGAAAAGGATCACTCTTTCTGGTGCTATCGTAAAGTTTATCCTTTCTATTAGGGTTATGTTAAATCCAGAGGGAAACAGAGCACCTATTTCTGGAGGAGGTGGAATTATTCTGAGAGTTACGTTGGCTGTGAGTGGTGTTTGGATAATTTCAGCCTCTAAGCCCCATGCTATAGGTATGAGAAGAAAAAAGCTTAAAATTAACGCTTTTTTCATATTATTTATTTAAGCTTTAAAGCATAAAACTTAAATATGTAAAACAGTAATACAATTTCGTGATTAAGGAAAAGCTGATAGTGAGGAAAACTGGTCACACCCTCTACATTCCTCTAACAAAATATTTTAAGCGTATGAAAAAGAAGCAGGGAGATGTAGTTACTCTAACTTTTGACGGCTCTAAGATCATAATAAAATCAATTTTACTAATAATTTTCTTCTCCCTTATTTCATTTCCAAAAGCTGAGGCTGGAATGTGGATTACTAAGAATGTGGTAGAGCTTTCTCCATTTAAAGAACAAACTGTTTGCTTAAACATATACCAAGGAGTTCAAGTTAGGTCTCAGCATACTATATCACTTTCAGAAAATCTAAAGGTTTTTGTAAAGCAGATAGCACCAAACGATTTTTATCTTGAAGGATTACCATGCCCTTCTAATCCAGAAGAAAGGAGAGAGTGCTTAAAGCAATTGTGCTTGGAAAGGAATGAAACCTATTGCAGAACTGTTTGCATAACCCTAAAAGGTCCTTTTAATCCGCTAGCATGCATAACAGACTTGTTTACTGCCAACAAATCTAAACTATGTCCTTTTGCATGGAATCCACAGTATGTTGAGTTTGAAGGTGGGATAAGGGACGTGGCAAAAGCAGGAGCTTCGAGTATAGGCGTGGTTTACAACTTTAAGGTATACTACAAACCTTATGATTTAAAGCCCATAGTCTATGGTTTCATAGGATTCTTGGCTATTATAATAACTATTCTAATAGTTAAAAGAAAACTAAAACCTAAGCCTGCGGTTTATTTACCTTATTCTCCTGGTATAACTCCTGAGCCTTATGCACAAGCTCCGTAGCCAGCTCCTGTCTGCACACCACATATCTTGTAAGTTGTTTGCTTAACTCCAGGTGCTGTACCTGCTGAAACGTCCAGATAGTATTTAATCCAGCAGCCAGAGCCAGGTGCTACATTGGTACAGTTTAGAGTTGAATTTCCAAGAACTGTATAGCTTGTGGTTACAGTTGTCTTGGTTGAAAATCCATGAGTTGCGTTAGTAACGCTTGATTCTTCCTTAACCGTCAATCCGCTTATGGTTGCTGATAAAGCATTTCCAAAATCAACGTTTACGTTAGTGGTGGGATCTACTGATACATTGTATTTAGTTCCACCTCCAGGTCCTCCTGTATTGTTCAAAGCAGGATTATCGCTAGTTCCAGGGTCTACATTTCCAAACTGTATTCCATAGGGATAGATAGCATAGCTTGGCACTATATCTATGTATACGTTTACTGTAGCGTTTAGCGTTGTTTGGATGGTTTCTTCAGTTGGTGCGAATGCTATGCTTGAGAGAAGTATGAGAGAGAAAATTGCTGAGCTTACCAGCAACCATTTAGAATCAAAACTCATGCTACCATTGGTGGTAACTAGCTTAATCCTCATATTTTTATTTTTAGCTTACCGCCTTATAAAGTTTATCCGCAGTTTGTAGTGTTAGCACCATTCTTAACTCCGCATATGTAATATGTTGTTTGCTTAACCCCAGGAGAATTTCCAACAGGTACGTCTAACCAATACCTAATCCAACAATTATCCCCAGGAGTTAGATTTTGACAAACAGTACCGCCTATTATAGTATAGCTTGCAGATAGAGCTATAGAACCAGTTGGCACTAGGTTAGCACCATCGTTGCTTGTAGCGTTTGCCTGATGAGTTAGATTGCCAGGAGCTATATCACCTATATAACCTCCTAACCTGTGGTACAAGTCAACATTAACGTTAGTAGTAGGGTCTACCGTTATATTATAAGCCGTGCCTGGATATTGAGTATTGTTCAAAGCAGGATTATCGCTAGTTCCAGGGTCTACATTTCCAAACTGTATTCCATAGGGATAGATAGCATAGCTTGGCACTATATCTATGTAGACAGTTGGAATCACTTGAAAGCAGTGCATTGGCATGGAAGTATTCCAATTCCCGTAGCTATCGTTAGCCCATTGATTCCAACAAACAGTACCTTCCAATCCAGAAGTATTTATAGTTGTATTAAACCAGATCCATGTTCTCCTTTCCCCGTTAAAATATATGTAGCTTTCGTTCTGCCATGTTCCAGATATATTAGTTCTAAAAATAGCTGATTCTAATGCAATATTATCCCACCATCGTGTGCTGACATTTACTATAGTGTCCTCAGAAACTGAACCGCCTGAATCGTCTGCATCATTATCATATACTGGTGGATAGTTATCTCTTATTCTTACATCAAATTCAGTAAATCTACCAAGTCTTCCAACTCCACATACTCCAGTTTCTCTTCTTGTATAGAATACTATCTTTACCCATCTACCAACTCTGTTATTTATACTACACACTTGCCACTCTAATATATTAGAAAATACACATGGAGTATCTAACCTGTTAAGTTCGCCAGAACAGTTAGGATCATCACAAACATATACTTCATTTATTTGGCAAGGATTCCTTACTTGACTCCCGTTAGCATATACTCTAACATCGGATACTTTATAAAATTTACCTAAGTCGTATATTACCCAATGCTCTTCTGCTGCTGCATGTCTCCAGAATGTGTTTAATGAATCATCTATAGAGTTTGTTGCAGGATAAGCATCCTCTTCACCACACACGCTTTCTACACTATCTGGCGTTTGCCATCTTGGATCTATGAATATTTTAGAGCCAGCTGACAAAGCTCCGAAGAAAAATCCTAATCTTAGAGCATAGGTGGATTTACCGCTTGGTAGCGTAACATTCTCCAATTTCCAAATCGCACCTTCTGATTTAAGATAGACATCTTTGAAGTTGAAAAAAGCTATAGTTTTATTGTTCTTGGTTAGAAAGTCCACATGCTTTATCATGTCTGGAATTTTTCCACTATTATCGACAATCTGGCTTATATCATAGATTTCAGCATAATATTTTGTGCAAATACCAATACTATCCTCTTCGTCAGAGCAGGATTCGTTTCTGTAAATTACCCTTACATACTTAAGCTGTTTTACTTCTTCCAAATTTGAGTTTGGAACGAATATGTACTCAAGACCACTGTTGTCAAGGTTGAGTGGTATGGAAATGTTTGTCTTTATTTCAAAATATTTGAAATTGCTTGCTCTTATTCCAACATAGCTAGGGAGTACAAATCCAGCAACAGTTATATTTTCATAATAACCTATTTCTTTCTCCGTTCCGTTTAGAATTTCGCCAGAATTGTTGTATTGTACAATCTCCTCCCTATAGAATGGTTTTTTAACCGTCTCATTAGTAGTAAGCCATGCATTGTACCACTTAGTTCCTTTCTTCCCCCATGCTCTCATCAATAATATCACAGGAGGATTATCGTATCCAAGTGGATATATTTTTAACCTTCCGCTCTTTTTCTCTATACTCATAAGATTGTTCCTATCAAGTAATAGACCAGCTTCCCTAACGTTTTTCCATTCCACTTCTGAAAAGTCAACATGTTTGCTCATGCTTCCGTTCTCCCATTTAACTACGTTTATCACGTCGGATGAAAAATGAGGAGACCACCATACTTCGCTAACGTTTTCCTCTAAGCCTGGATTTGCACTACTTTTTATTCCAAAAATTGCAAAAAGCAACGAGCAGCTAGCGAGAAGAAAAATAAGTTTTTTCATAATTTACTTTTTCCTTCTTAAAACTATAAAAATGATTGCTACGGCAATACCCATGCCTATTAAGTAATAGACTTCTGGAGGTATAGCTACTTTTGGAGGTGGCTTAACTTCAGCTGGCTCGCAAATTCCCTTGGGCGAGCAGTATCCGCTCTCACATTCAACATCGTCATAGCATTTCTCTCCCAACTTCTTAGTACCACACTCTTGCATTTTAACATATATTGGAAACTCTTTAACTGTAGTTATCAAGCCTTTCTTAACCGTTATCTTTCCAACAACTTTCTTGTCTACTATTACAGAGGGTGCTTTGATCTTCATTCTAATGGTTATGTTTTCCCTTGCATCTACGCTGGCAAGCTTGAAATCTGTGGAGATTATCTCTGTCGCATCTTTAAATTCAAGCTGAACTGTTATTGGTGTATCTTCCTCGTTTAGTAGTATCAATTCTAGAGGAATTTCAACGTTAGGACAAGTTACTATGTCAAAAACCTCTGGCTGGATGCTAAACATAACTGGCATTACTACAGGAAGTGCAGCTCCTCCTCCCCCACCACCTGGGCTCGGAGAAACGCCTGGTATTTCTGTGTAGTAAATCAAGTCCCAATAGTAAGTCCCTTTTTCTAAGCTTGAAGTTGAATGGTAAGGACCAACAACCACATCTATATAACCTTCAACAACTTCTCCTTCAATACTTATGTTTACTGAGCTTCCATTTATTACTGAATATGCAGCAGGAGAGCTTAATCTATTGTCCCAATTGGGTAATCTGGCTTTAGGAATTCTATATCTTATGGGCAAGGTTTTAGCAGTTTCATTTTCCCTAACTACTATCACACCTCTGTAAGTGTTTTGCATAGCTTCTCCAACTTGACTTTGCCAAGTTGGTACGTAGCTATCCTCATAAACAGCATCGCTTGTTAAATTAACCTTAGTCCAGTTTGCACTATTAGCTTTAACCAAGACCAAGGGATTTGCATTGCTAGTGTTAGCCCATCCTTCTGGAATCGAAGTCGAGAAGTATACTTCTAAATCAAGATTTGTGTTGTTATTGCTGGCAGAAACATTAACCCATCCAGTTAGATTTTGTTGGTGATATGCCGTCCTTACTATAACTTCTGAAAGGTATGGTACAATACTTGATTGGGATTCGTTAATAATCCAATCCCCGTACCATTCTATATAATTGGAACTTAAGCCTTGTAGGTTTGTTATTCTTCCACTAGTGACAGTTAGGTTTCCAATACTTCCGCTAGGATTGGTAATATTCCACGTGAGGTTTAGCTTTTCAGCCAAGGAATTAAAGGTTAAATTCCTTCCTATAACTTGATAGCTAAAGTTTCTATCCTTAGTAGTATTCTGATACCATGTCTTAGCTATATCCAGGGAGCAGTTGTAAGTGGTCTTAAGGTTAGTTGTGTCATTAAGCGTAAGATTATATAATATAGGTAGAGAAGGAGTGCCCAAATCTAGAACTAAGCTTGAATTGGTGAACTCTAAAGCCGTTCCTATACCTCCAAAATACCAGAAGTTTGTATTGCTATCATCGTCTGTAAAGTTGACTATTAGATAATACTTCTCAGTGCCATCTATATTATATATTCTGTACTCAACCTGCTCTATTTCTGGATAAGCTCCAGTTACGTTAACAAAGTTAGTCCTTGAGAAGCTTGTATAATTCTGAGATTCTGGATAATAAGCTGTGAAATTATAATATCCGACTTCTGGAGTAAATATGTACTCTATTTTATTTCCAGCTTGCACTCCTTTTGGAGTCCCATTTTGATAAAGGTAGAAAGTGTTTTGCTGGCTTATGTTTATGACAGCAGTTACATTAAGCTGTCCAGCAAGGGTTGTCATGTTTTGGTTTTTAACCTCATGAGTGGAATTTCTAAAGTATAGGTCTATATTCACAGGAGCTTTGGATACGGAGAAGCAGTATTGAGGCGTGCAATTCCATTCGTTTAGAGTATCGTTTGCACAACTTCTCCAACAATAACCTCCAGCTGCTAAGCTTATTCTATATGTATAAATGTCATTACCATATATTGAATTATCCATCGTATAATTCTCGTAATTTCCAGTGTAGTTTATCTCTATCAAGACCTTATCCAATGGATAACCAGAATCATCCGTCCACGTAACATTAAACTCGCTATCTATTGGTTCATACACACTCGGATAATAATATTGAATGTTTGAATATCTTGGAGCTCTGTTTTGGATTTGAACAGTAAATATTACAGTTTCTGTTGATTGGAAGTTGTTAGTGGTATCGTTTGCCCATATGGTCACATTGTGAGTCCCACTAGTCCAATTTTTATCTATAACTTTTATTTCACTATCTGGAAACGATTGATTTTCATACAGCAAATAAGAATCGTTATAAACCTTTACATGATAAGTTGAAGAATCGCCAGAGACAGTGAAATTTATTGGAATCTCAATTTGTGAGCTATAAGTCGTATAAGTTGTATTCGATGGAGAATATATTATTATGGTAGGAGGTCCGATGAATAAGGTTGAATTTTGCTCATAATAAATAGTTCCATCAGAGCCAGGAGAACCAGGATAACTTGTTGGTGTTGGATTAGGACCACCAGCACCACCATCTACGGATACAGTACTAGAAGTATTATATAAATTTTTAAAGACTATTTTTATTCTTCCTCCTCCCCCACCACCAGGACCTCCAGCTGCATTACAGTATGCACTCCCACCGTCTCCACCTTCTGCTAATATGGATGCTCCAGAAATGTTTATAGTTCTACCTATAAGAAGAATACCTCCACCACTTCCTCCACCGCCAAGAACACATGTATCAGCCCCTGTTGGTGAATCTTCTCCACTAGCATCTATTATTCCAAATATATTTATGAAAGTAGCATTAATGATTACTAAACCACCACCATCTCCACCAGGAAGACCTACAGAAGGTTGACCAGCTGAACCACTACTACCACCTCCTCCACTTCCCCTGTCAATATCAAACAAAGGTCTTCCTGGAGAGCCGTAAGTTAATCCTCCTTGACCACCACCAGCACCAGCGTTTCCTCCTTGACCACCAAAGCCACCACCTCCCCCACTTCTTACATTTCCACCACCTCCACCACCTCCTCCGCCACCTGCATTTGGAGATGTCGAACGCGTTCCAAGACCAGTATAACTTTCCCCTTGATATCCAGTGTTGTCAGTATAAGAATCTGGTCCAGGACCTCCTCCTCTATATCCCTTTCCTTTAGCGTTTATCTTAGAAGTAGAATCAACTGTAACATTACTTGCAGTTATATTAATATATCCAGTTCCTTGAGTTCCATCCCACGCACAAACTGTTATAGTCCCACCGTTTATAACTTCAATCGTGTCATACTGGGTTACATCGCCGCATAATTCATAAGTAGTCCCATCTATCGTCAGCTTAGGATCTAACCACAGCTCTGTTTTGTTAAAAACGTTACCAATAAGGGCAGTTCTTTTGTCGTACAGCTTGACACTAAATCCAGATTCAATTAGGTCGTCCCAAGTTAGAACGAGCTTGTTTTTAATATAAATTTTTCCATCCTTTTTCGTCACGTCGTCCCAACTTAAGTTTGGAGAAACATTTTCAAGGTGCAATCCAATGTAAGCTATTTTTTTCACATAATTTTCTGGAATCGCAGAAAGGTTTATTGCATACTTGTAGTAAACATCTCCCTTACTTATGATGATACCAACGCTTATATTATGCAATTTTATAAATTTTTTAGCTTCTTCAGCCCACAACCAACAATAGGGATCTTCCCAATGCCAACCCTGATTTATGCACGTATCATTTGTTATGTTGAAAAGTACTATTATAAGCTTTGCAGTTGCCCAATATTTATCGTTTTTGTAAGAATATTTTATAGTCCCAGTTGACTTGTCGAAACTCATGTTTATAACTTGAGAAATGTCGTCAAAATAAACCCATTGACCCAAATCCTCGTCCCAGTATCTGTTTGCTCTATGAACTCTAAGTATCTTTCCGTTTATTATTTCAGCAGAAGGAGAAAGAATGGTAATGTTATCTTGAGCTCCTTGAGCCTCAACCTTTCCATCTTTAAAACAGAAAAATATAAGCAAAAGGAGCAATGGAAGGAAAAGAACTAAGGCTTTTTTCATATTTTTAAAATGATTTTACCACTATTTAAAATTTAACAAAAAGAAAAAAGGAAAAAAGTTTAACCTCCAACTGCAGCAGTTAGTGGAGCTGCAAGGAAGTTAGCGAAGATTTGAGTTCCAAAGAGAGCTATTGCAAAAGCTGTGGATATTTGGAAAATTAGTGTCATAACTGGCTGAAGCATTCCGAAACTTTCTGCCAATGCTGGACCAAAACTATTAAGGACAAATAATGCAAGAGCAGTTCCCATCATTGCAATAGGTTCGAGCATCTGTGCAAGCTTTGCATACTTTGTTTCTTTCTTGTACTTTCCTAGATACCATCCGAAGTAAACGAATGCGAAGAATGCTAGTATTGAGATGTAAGGAACAAACTGCTCTATTCCTGTAGGTGCGGTCATTATTTGATACAAACCTTGCATATCCATCCCTAATCTTAGTTTATTATTGGGATAAAAATATGCGATATGAAATTCATAATCTATAAATAAGTGAATACAAAAATACAATTGTGGGAAAAACCAAGTTCACGGTTTCCATAGATTCTGATTTTGAAAAACTCTTGAGAGAGAAGTATGGAGAAGTAGTAAAGGAAAACGCAGGAAAGGAGAACATAAGTTTCTCAAGATTTATCTGTAGGATATTGAGAAAGGGTTTAAGATGGAGCAAGCTAGAGGAAAGAGTAAAAAAGGAGTTCAACTGCTCTCTCGAGGAGATAATAGAAAAAGGGATTAAATTCAAGAGGTTCGGCGGATAGGCTCGCTTATTATTATATTCGCTGTTAATCCGACTATTAAGAACCACAATCCCCATACTATGCCTGGAGGTATTCCAAAGCTAATGGCATGCCACCCATCTGAATAGATTAATCCTGGGAATAGTTGGAATATGGCTGACAAGAAGAATAGGATTACTGCAAACATTCTGAACTCGCTAAGCTCCCCCATTTCCATGGGCTTTACTTCAGAAAACCAGAGATAAAACCCAACTGCAAAGCTTACCAAAGGACCAGCTAAGGCAGTTATCCCATACTGCCAATCGTTGGGACAATCCACTCCAGTTTCCCCAGTTAGTAATTTAACTTCTCCTATCCCAGCATTGCATCCAATCAAATAGGCTACGATTAGATGAGCAGATTCGTGGATTCCAGTTGACAAGAAAAAGACTATGATTAGCAATAGCGTAAGCTGAACAAATCTAGGTATATTCCAAGACCTAACCTCTTCTTCTATCTTTTCGAGAATTTTCACCTAACCACCCATAAGATTATTACTGCAATTACTACAATCACTCCAACTACTATTATAATATTTCTCCATTCTATGGGCGGTTTCTTCATGGCTTCCAACGCTTTTTCACACTCTTCTAAGCTGGAATAAGGAGTATATCCAGCCTCTATCCACGCTGAAGCCTCTTCTCCTTCTTTGTAAACGCAAGTATCGTTGTAAATAAACCACGCTTTAACCTCCATAGCCTTTATTACAGCGGTGCAATTTCCATCTATGCATCTACACTCATAACCTTCTGGTGGCATCACTTCTGGACATACCATACCTGGTCTTTCTTCCACACACTCATCCCCACACCAAACGCATCTCGCTTTATGCTTTACCCACGCTGTACCATCTTCGCTGCAAATTTCATAAGCTTTGTAATTATCCTCGCAGTGTAAATTTCTAATCTCTCCAGGCGTGCATATAATTTTTCCAAGACTTACAGTGGTTGTAATGCTTGAAGTAAACTCAAAGCTAAAGCTGTCCTTTACATAACCCTCTTTCTCGACAGTAACCTGATAAGTACCAGGAGCAACCTGTATGCTTGCAGTACCATCTTCAGCCGTATACACAACATTTCCATCAACGCTTATCTTAGCGTTTGCTATAGGTTCTTTGGTTTCTCTATCAACTACTAAAAATTCCCACGTGGGATATAACCATGGCTTATCATTTGGATCGTAGAACACTACCCACGCTATGTAAGGATATTTCCCTCTATCAGCATCAACCCAATTACCGTCTACCAAATACCTTACTCTCTTAATGGTTATTGTATAGGTTTTATCAGCAGGCAATATCATCATAGGGCTAAAAAGAATGTTTGCACTACCTTGATATCTGCAAATGTAATCACACGTATAAGGTATTGGAGTTTCACTCCCATACTTACATTGACCAGGAACGTTGTATTTGTTACAATCGTTGATGCAATTTGAGTATTCATCCCCGTAATCGAATGCATAGAAAGTTTGTTCATCGCTTACACAATCTCCTTTAGAGTTACACACTTCATAATAAACCATAAAAGCTCCTCCAACACCATAGTCAGATGATGCCTCGAGCTTATCGTATGCAACCTCTGCATGCTTTATTCTACCATCAACAGTTATCGTTAGGCTAGGATTGTCTCCACTAGCCCAAAACCCTTTAACCCACTCATATTTTCCATAATTCTCTGGATAATACATGAAACAAATATCTACCAAACTATACAATCTTTTCTGAAACAATCCCCATTGGAATTTAGCAGTACCTATGAGCATTATTAGAGAAATCAAAACTGTTATTATCATTAGCTTAGTCTCAGGCTTTAGCTCTCCCATTTACTCACCTTTGGTAAGTTGGAAGTATATGAAGCTTGTTATATAAATCGAAATCCAGCTTGCGAAAAGTGTTACTATAAAATTCCAAGCCCAACCAGCAAATTTAGCAGCAAATATAGCAGAGCAAATGAACCAACCTATAAATGGCAATTGGCATTCGGATCTTTCAGTTAGAGTAATGACTTCTTGATGAACTTGATATCCCCATATCAATAAGGTCATTATCAAGCTCCACATTACAAGAGTTTTATAAGGCTTGAAAATTGAGGTTATGATTAGGGCTAAGCCCCAGATGTAAGGACTACTCAAGGCTTGCAAAACGTTGGCAATGGTTAAACCACCGAACCAAAGCACTGCAAAGAATACTATAATAGATCCAACTATCACGATGGGTAAATTAGCTGGATTGAATAACCAGGGAATAGCCTTTGGAAATTGCCTAACTATAAGCTCCTTCTTAGCTTCTTTTAGATATTCCTTAATCATTTCCTTAATTTCCTCGTCCTTCACCATTATTTCTTCCTCCTAACCCAAACTGAATATCCAAACAGTGCTAAACCACCTACTAAAAGCAGGTATGGCAAGTACTTTTCCCATTCTGGAGCAGGCGGAGTTGGAGGCTTGGGAACACAAATCCCATTTCTACACACTTCTCCAGGAGCACAATCAGCATCAGTTTTGCATGTTCTTGGAGTTATGCAAACAGGCTCTCCATCTATATAATCGCATTTGTAATCACAAACCTGAATAGGCTGCCAAGCTCCATTTATACATTCTTCAATCGTATTATCCTTACATCTCCTTTCTCCTTCTGGACAAACTCCTATTGGATATAGGGTGACCTCAACATTAGTCTCGTCCCTATTTTCTGGTTTTGCTCTATCGTAAGCAACTACCTTGCACGTTCTCTTAACCTCGACAGGGCTTGTACCGTATATATCTAGAACAACTGTTGCAGTTTCCCCTGGTTGCAAGGTTGGAGTATATTCAGTTTCAGTTTTTGATAGTGGAGATGGACAATCTGCATAAACTCCGAAACTTCCAGGTGCTGAGCCAACGTTCTTAACCTCGACATGAATGTATCCAGTTTTTCCAGACTCAAAAGGAGGTGAGTATGCTTTAACTATATCTGGCATTCCATAGGGCATCACTATTCCAAGCCAATCAGCCTTAATCCACATGTTTATAACTGGATATTGAATTAGCTTAGCCAGCTTTATAGTTACCATTCCACTGTCTACAGTACCAGAAGTATAAGCCACGCTACCTCCTTTTGACCTTAGCTCCTTATACATGAGGGCAGCGTCCAACTTATTATTCAAGTTGTTAACGCAGTACATAGCTTCATCGTCTGTATTAACCCCTGAAACGCAGGAATAAAAGTTTGTGTAGGCAGAAAGATACCTATTGTATTCTTCCAAGCCAGTAGTTCTCCAGCTATAATCAATATAAGCAGCTACTACGCCTTCTTCCTTAGCCTTAGGGCATTCATCTCCAGAGCTTAGACTACCAACCCATCTCGCATAAGCCAAGTCATCAAAACTAACCTCAGTTTGCTCTAACCTATTTATAACTCCAGTTTTGGTTTCCCCATCAACGGTTAATTTTATCGTCGATTTGAAAGACAGGCTAGGAGTGGATAATTCTCCATGCCATGCTTCTGGAATCATCCTAAAACACCAAACTTTACATTCAGTAGATTGTCTATAACCGTGATAAGAACCAATCCATTCAGCACACTCTTGCTCCGCTCTCGAATAGTCTAAAATCGCACATTCCCACCAACTCAAATCAAACCTCTTCCATTCAGCCCTGTACATTAGGCTTACTTTCTGAATACTATACCTACAAGTTTGCTCATCAACGTTCATCTCAATTTTTAAATCCTTTTGAGCATGAGCACCAGTTTCAGGATCTTTTATTTCCTCGCTACTAATAGTACCCACTGCATAATCAGACATTTGGTTTTGAGAAACGGTTAAATACCACGCTTTGGATCTAACTTCAGTAGCATAATCAACCAAATCAACTTGACCTATGGAAAGATATGCGAAAGCATTAACCAAAGGAGTAAGAAAAAGTAAAAATACAAAAAGTGAGGCTAGGACTATCTTTTTCATAGTCACCACTGATTAAATTTAGTGTTTGCTGCTATTTTATTGTTTATGCTTGAACAGTTATTATCAAGTTGTCTGGTGAAGCTTTTGCACTTCCACTTGGATATTGCTTTGCTCCATAATCTCCTAAGTCATCTACTGTAATTTCAAACTCTTCTCCGCTTGCAAAGTTACCTTCGTTTACTGTGAAGCTCAATTCCCATCTTGCCTTCTCTCCAGGTCCTAGTGAATCTGCAATCTTGAAGCATCTCTTTCCTGCAGCTCCCATTCCGTCTTTCCAATATCCTAGCAAGTTACCTGGAACTACTACTCTAGTTGAACCAGATACATAAGTTGCTGTAATTCCAGTTATTTCATCTCCTTCCATGTCACCGTCAGAATCTCTGAAGCACATGACTACGTCATGCAACTCTGAGTTTGCCTTTGAGTTACCCAAGTCTAATCTAATGTAGAAAGTGCCGTCGCATGCACTCAAGTCATAAGCTATCGTGTCAGTTGCATAGCTTGTATTAACACAAGAGGATGCTTCTGAAATCGAGCTCAAGTCTGCAAAGCTACCAACTGGAACTGCTGGATAGTATGATTTTTCATCTACTAGCAAGTATCCCTTACCAGTTTGTGGGTTGTAGTTAATCACATAATTCTCAACCTTCTCGTCGTAATAGGTTGAAGAACCGTTGAACCAAACGTCATAGGATTTTCCAGTTTGGATAATCATTGAGGTTGTAGTACCAATTCCTTCAGAATTGGTTGTAACTTCATCTAAAGGTCTCTGGTTTGGATCTGAAACGTCTGCTCCAACTTCCCAGAACTCAACTTGAACGTCTTGAATTTCATCCATCGTATACTTGTTCTTAACGCTAACCTTTAGAGATTCGATAGGCAATCCAGCTTGTACAGTTGGCGCAACTTGTTTTTCAATAACAATAGGCTTTTGCTCAACTGTTTTTTCTGCTGTTGGCTTAGGTGCAAATGCTCCACTCTGATATGCAAAGTAGAGTAATGCTGCAATCAATCCTATTACTAAAAGCTTTCCATAATCTTTTTCAGCCATTTTTACCACTCATTTTTTGAACTCATCGCTTTCGCTCGCTCGGGATTTCCTTAATTAGAATAGGAAAAGTTTTATATTTAAACTAAATCATATAAATTTAAATTATGAAAAAGTCTCATACGAGAGCTAAAAATAGCTCATATGATAAGAAGAATTTTATGCTTGGAAGAACTGGATCAATAGTTAGACTATCTTCATTTGGTTGGGCAGTATATTTGACTAAAGAACTAAAAAGTCTAGGGTTAAAACCAGGGCAAAAAGTGTGGATTTTCAGAGATAATGGGAAAATCGTAATAACTGCCGATAAACTAACAGTTTTCAGACCTTATGGAATAAGCGATGAAACTTGGAGAGCTTTTCAATCTTACATAATCCAAAAATATGGAGAGAGACATTTTGAAGAGCATGTAGCTGCAGAGCTAGAAAAAATGATAGAGACAAAAGTCTATGATATAATTAAATTCTTCGGCAAAGTTGTAACTAAGATTCCAAAGTTCAAGGAGTAGCTCTCTCTCTTTCCATCTTCCTGTAAATTTTTGAGAATATAAAGTAGAAAACTGTTGATACAACTATTGTACTTAAGACTAATTTCTGTACTTCTTCTATTCCAAACAGTTTCCACATTGCAAACAGGCAAATCAGACCAACCAATATTAAATAATCTTCTATCTTCATACCACCGACCCAATTATTGCTAAGATAAATAAACCTATTATACCTAGCAATATGTACTTAATTAATTCCTTTGAGGTTGCAATTAGTGCATAAAATGTAACTACTGTTAGGATTATACCAAATAAAGTACCAGTGTTTATCGTATAAGTACCTATGATTATTATTTCTGGAATTCCAATGGTTTTTAGGATTACTCTCCCGAATTCTGCCAAGCTCGATGCAAGCATTAGAATAGCATTCATTATCTGGGAAAAAGGTAATTCTGTCATAATTTATTATTGGATAGACTGAATAAAAATATTTATATACTCATAAAAAAATATATGATATGATGAAAACTCATAAAAAAATATATTATGTCTTAAAAACTATGCTATTAATTCTTCCAATGCTTTTAATTCCAAGCTTAGGTTTTTCAATAGTTATACCAGACACAAACTACATAGACATAACTTATACTCTAGGACAAGCTCAACCATCTCCAATAACGATAAATTTTCACAATACAGAGAATGAAAGCCTAACTCTAACGCTTACAAAATCTGGAGATTCTTCAAGTTTCTTCTCTCTTTCAACTTCAAGCCTAAGTTTTTCTACCAACGAAACCAAGCAAGTTTCAGTTTCTTTCTTCATTCCTAACTCAACAACTCCAGGAGTATATACTGGGAACATAAATCTAGCACCTAGCGATAAGGTTCTCTACGATACCATACCAGTTTTCATAACAGTTAAGTCTGCTCAAGTTAGCGAGTGTAGATTATATCCAGAAATAACTTCCTACACGACTAGAATTCAACAAGGTGCAGCTCCATTTTCCCAAAGGTTTAATGTTAGAGTAGGCTCTGGCTGTGTTAATGGAGTGGAGATAACAGGAGTTTATTTGATGGACGTAATTCAAACTTCAGAAGGTCCTAAGCCAATAAGGAAGATAGGAGGAGAAAGCCTAGGATTTAAGCAACCAGGGGATACAGCTTTCTTTAACATAGAGTTTGATGTCTCAGGAATGGACGTAGGAACTTATACACCTTATGTCAAGATCATGGGAATTTATAACAACGAACCAATTTCTGCAGAAATTCACTTCTCGATAACTGTGGTTAGCGGTCCTATATCTCCTGAGATAAACATCACTACCTTACCAGAGTGGGACATTCCTTCTACAGTTAAGGTTAAGGAAACTTTTAAAATCACGGTTAGGAACGTAAATCCAAACATTCAGCCTTACATTTTTCCCAACGAAAAACTCTTTGGAGAAGGAGTTGATGTATCTGGAAACCAATGGATATTTAGGTTTAGAGCAAATGAAACTGGAAGCATAACCATAAAATACACTACTCTATATAGAGGTGCTCAAATAGGTAAAGTATATGAAAAGACGATAACCGTAACTGGAGCAGGAGTGGTGAGCGGTTCTCCTTATCTAAAGTTTGACTTCTTCCCACCTGTTAACGAAATAAGAGGAAGAATGACAGTTTCTGTCCTAGTAAGGGATAATGCTACGAATAATATAGTTCCTGCGGATATTTACTTGAACGGTGTGAAGCTAGAAGAAAACGTGTTTACAGTTGAAGCAGGAAAAACTTACCATCTAACAGCCACTCATCCAGATTACTATACCTTAGATTATGAATTTACAGTGCCAAAGCCAAGCATATTGATTTATGTAACTCCAGAAAAGCCAGAGGTTGGCGATATAATTACGATAACGACTAAAAATTCTTTGACTAATGAAGATATAGATGCAGTGGTTAAATGGGACGGTAGTGTTACTCCAAAAACGTTTACTGTTCAAACCTCTGGAAATCATACCATAGAGGCTACAGCAAGCGGATTTGAACCTGCAAAAACTTGGGTATGGGTTGAAAAGGCTTTGGAAATAACCTATGCTCCAGAAGAACTAGCTCTAAACAAAAACGCAACCATAAGCTTTAGTAGAAATACAAGCTACGAGGTTGTTTACAAAAAGGAGAAAACAGGAAAGGGTAGTGTAATAAAATCTGGCTCTGGTGATACCATTTCATTCACACCAAAAGAAGCTGGCTATTACTATATCTATGCAAAAGGAGAAATGGTGAAGATGTATGAGGTTAAGCCAGGATTTACTTTACCAAATGTAGTTGAGCTAGTGAAACAACATCCTATAGAAACCGCAATAGTAATAGGTGGAATTCTTGTAATTATTTATCTTAAATTCTTCAAAAAACAAAAGGTTATAACTCCCACAGGATATGCTATTAAAACACCTATAAGGGTGTAATATGTTTGAAAGAATTAAGTCTTTATTCCGTAAACCAAAGGTTACTCCAGTATATACTACATTCAAGCCAGAAGATCTAAGAGCCAGAAAAATAGATCCTGCTTTTCTTGCTTTAATGAAAGAAAATGCTGCCTTAAGAGAAGAAAATGTAAGATTATCAAAAGAGATCGAGAATTTAAAAAAGCGTTTAGAAAAGGAAAAAAAGAAAAAGCTTACAGAAGAAGAGAAAGAACTAATAAAAATTGAAGAGAATATAAAAAAAAGTGAAAAAGATAGTTATAGAGATATAGAATTAAAATTTCCTAGACCAGTGATATTGGTTTCTACCTTAAAGGGAAAAACCTTTGGTAAGTTTAAGTTTTGGAGAGGAATAAGATTAGAGGAAATAGATTACGAACCATATATTTCTTTGCTTATTTCTGAAAAACCAAAAGGTAAAAATTGGTTTCCTCTAAAAGGAAGAGTTCATTTGCTTGATTTTAGGAAAATATTTGCAAATCCTCTAACTTTACTCACAGACATAAATTTAGGTAAGGTTATGGTTAACTTCCATCCTGAAACAGGAGAGCTTTTATTAACAGAAGTTTATAAACCTTATGCAACAAATGGTGGAGGTAAGAAAAAGAAGGTTAAGAAAGAAAAGCTTGACGAAAAAATTGTAAAAGATATAGAACAAATTAAGAGAATTGACCTAACTAAGTTATTACAAGGTGCTGATCCAGAAGTTATAGAAGTTATAGAAACTCTATACGAAAAATGGAAGGAAGCAGAATCTGAAAAACGAAGAGCACTGAAAGCTGAAAAAGAAGCTTTGATGGCTAAAATTGATTCTGAAGCAGCAATAGAAGCTACTCAATCAGCTTTAGATAGGGCAACCTCAATACTAGCATCTGTTTTGGCAAGAATAGATACTGCCTATGACAGAATTGCTCAATTACATGTGCAAGAAAGAGAGGCAAGATGTATAGCAGCTACAGCAGAAATGGAGAAAAGAAGATTATGGACAGTATTGGATAATGTATTGAATAGAATAGAGGAAATGGGTATTCCAGCTAGTGATATAGTTAAAGAGGAAGTTAAAAGAGACTTACAATTCTTCCAGGAGAGATATGCTGAAATGTTGGAAACTGCTAAAAGAATACAAACACCGCCTGTTATTATAGAGAAGGAGGAAAAGAGAAAATGAATTGGAGAAGGCTTGCTGAAGGTATGAATGCGGAATTTAGAAAAATATGCTTACTTTGCCAAAACTTAGAGAATAATATAAACGATGCTCTTTATATGAGAAAGCTAGGATTAATTCCTAGCACCTGGATAATGAAAGAGATAAACAAATGGAATGAAATTTTTAACCTAGTTTTAGCTTTAACAAAGAAGTACGCTAAATCAGCTGCTGAAGAAAAAATTGAAAAAAAGTTTTTAGATGTTAGATTGCCAATATGGGAAGCAATGAAAGATTTTCATGAAGCTTCAAAAGAAAGAAAGCTTGAGGCTCTAGATTACTACTTATTTAAAGTTCATGAGTTTCTTTTCACTTATGTCAAAACTATACTAGAAGGAGTAAAAGAATATCTAAATTCAATAACTGGGGAAACTTTCTCTAAGCAAGCATCTTTTGTTTTTGGTGCTACTAGATTACCACCTGGTTGGGAAGAAGAAAAAGGTGCTAAGAAATGAAGAAAAAATTACCTAAATTTTACATAGTAGTAGATTATAATGACAAGGCAAAAGCATTATGCGTAGGAGGTTGGTATAATCTTAGGTTTTTCTTTTATTCCAACGGAGCATTACTTGGGAATCCAGAAATTTTTTCTCATGAAAGGCTAAAGCAATTTAAAAAGATGCGAATACCAATTATATTTAGGGCAAAGTATGATGTTCCGAATGAATGTGTTGAAGAGCCTAAAGAAAAAAGATTCTTTGGAGTAATAAAGTGGAGAGAGATACTATGAACAAAAACTTTATAGTAATAGAGGATTATTGTGAATATTGCAATGAAGTAGTTTTAGCTTTAATAGGTTCAGAGCTAAATGTAGATATTTTGCATAAAGATTTTGGTGACCCGAGAATTAAGAGAATAGAAAGATTTATCAAACCTCCAGGTAGAAAATGGACGCCTGGAGGGATGATTGAAGGAGTGTTCGTTCAAGGTTGCTTAGAAAGAGAACACTTTTTTGATTTTATTAAAAATTTGGTGAGGTGGTTGAAATAATAAAGTTTAGAATAACTGGAGGACCTGAAATATATATAAGTTGTGAAAGGAAGGAAGACGGAAGTTATGTCTGCAATGATGTAAAATGGAAGGAAGGAGGAGTTGAAAGAAGGCTAGGAGATCCACCACTAATAATTCAGCCAAGTCCAGAAGGAAAGTTTATAATCACAAGAACTGGGGGAGCACCAATAGAAATAATAGATAAGGTAATAGAACACTTCAACAGGAGAAGAGTGTAAGGTAATTCAGCATGTTCAAGCTTTTCAGTAGCAACAAGTGTAGTCCTTGTAAGAAGCTAAAGGAAATACTAGAGAGGAAAAAAATTAAGTACGAGGAAATAAATATTGATACAGAAGAAGGGTGGAAGGAAGCAAAAAGGTATGGAGTAAAAGCAGTGCCAACTCTAATAAAGGGAAACTGGGCGTTGGTTGGTTTGCCTCAAAAGGAGGAAGAGCTAGATGAAATTCTTAAAGAGATGTCCAAATTGTAACACTGTGCTAATAGGTAATTGTTGCCCTAAATGTAAGGTATGTTGGTATGATATTTGATAAATTGCTTGAAAGCTTAGATTGGATAAAGGAGAAAAAAGAAAGATTTAAGGAGAAATTAGAGGATTTGATAGTTACTTGTAAAGAGGAAAAAGATTATTTAGGAGGTCCGTGTTGAATGAAAAAAGAAAAAATAAAGGAAAAGGTTGATTTGTCTAAGCAAGGAGAAATATTCTTTGCAGTGTCAGAGCTAGTCAACGCAGAAGACCATCTAATGGAATCCTTCAAGAGATTAAAGCATGAGAACATACTAAAATTCCATCATGCGATAAGAGAAATAAGAACAGCTTTACTAAAGAAGATAGCTAATCCAGAATTTTGGTGTGAGTCAAAGCATATAGCAGCAGGATACAAACATATAATTGAAGCTTGCTATAAATCAGAGCATCAAGCTGAGTCAAAAGAGCTAATAAAACTAGCTGATGACTTGTTGAGAATTTTCTGGGCTTTACAAGAGGAGGAAAATGAGAAAGTATCTGGCAAATAGAGTTTGGATAGAGAAAACAGCTGATAGACTAAGATTTGTTGTAGGAGGTATTGTCATTAAAGAAGTTATCACAAAAGAGCCACTAAACAATATAACCATAGGAAAGTATTTTGCAAGTGAAATAAGAAGCTATGCAGCACCTCCTATAGAACCAGTTGGTATTCCAGCTACTTTACTAAAAAGAATAGATACTTTAGAGAAGAAGATTTCAAGACTTGAGGAAAAAATAAAAAAAGCTAAACTAATCTAACTGGATATTTTTTAGCTTCTCTATACTTTTCTGGTGCATATTTAATCATAAGAAAATGCCAATCTCCGTGTCTTTCTTTTAAGTTTCTAAACATAGGTTCTGGAACTCCAACAAACATTCTAGATTGAGGGTCAGTTCCTGCCCAGCAAACTGCCATAACTGCTGGCTTTCCGCCAACATAATAATCTTCTCCTGCAAATCCTGTCCTAAACATTGGTATTCCACCAGATTGCCTACAAGCTACTATATAATCTACTACTCTCTTTGCACTCCATTCCTCTTTTGGTAACTTTCTGATTAATACCTCTCTCAGAAACTTTCTAAAATCATCTTCGCTAGGAAAAACTTTTTTAATCTTTGCTAGCTCAAACTCTACCATTTTATTCCCTTTTGCAAGTCCAAACTCTAGGATATTTCTCTTTTAGCTTACATGTAACTATTTTATCAAATTCTATTCTTAGTCGCTCAGGTAATTTTTCCATTTGAATAGGTCTCTTTACTATTTTTATGTTTTCAGAATGTATTTCATCAGCCTTATCAACTACAAATTTTGAATCTTCAGCTTTATAGAATGTTATCTTTCCATCTTTAGGATAATAATCAATAGCTCTGACATGCTTTACTTCTTCCTCCATTAATACCACTATTAAAAAATATAAAAAGCGGAAAAGTTAAGCTTTTTGGTCTATCTTGGCATTTCCTTTGCTAGGCAAGCAACAAACTGATCCCAAGGCAATCCTTTACACTTTGTTGCTGGAGGTGAAGCTCTAACTTTCTTATTTCTTTCAAGAACCTTTGTACTTCTCCTAATGACTCCTGGCTTTCTGATTACAAACTTACCCAAAGAAGGCTTGTAGTAGATCCTTGAAACTCCTAAAAGATTTCTAACTCTTCCAGGTGTTTGACCCAATTTTATAGCTCCCATTCATTTCACCTAAAAAGATTTATGTGTGAATTACAATATAAACATTAGTAGAATGAGTAGAAAAGTGAAAATATGGGAAAAACATATAGAAGAATTGCAATTGAAGAGAAAGTATATAACAAACTTTTAAAATTGCAGGGAGCATTGATAACTAAGTATGGTAGAAAATTCTCTTTTAGTCAAGTTATAGAGGGCTTGCTAAGTGTTTCACCAGAAATCGAACTAAAGATCGAAAAAACTAAATTCTCATAAACTCCTTAATAGGTCTTCTAAGGTAGAGTTCTTTAGTCCTTTTTGCCATTGGTGTATCATAGAAAGATTTTGCTCCACATTTTTCTAGGTATCTTTTTGCAGATGGTGATAATCTAACCCAAAAATTTTTGCCTCTTGTCTTATAAGAATAGTAGATCCTTTTTGTAAATCTTGATACACCAGTAGATACAACAACCTTTTTGAACTTGAGTAACCATCCCTGCTGTATCAGGTCATAAACTGGATGATAGACAGTTGGCTTTCCGAAGAAGTCTGCTATATCTTTTATTAATACTTCACCTTTCTTCCTTACGAATTCTAAGATTTCTATTTTCGATTTTTTTATTCGCATAGTTTTTCACCACATAGTGA
>Ga0190363_1000133_pt1 | contig 41531 bp, 42 predicted proteins | sample 48721867_MG_FD_161272 | JGI IMG/M metagenome (GOLD analysis project Ga0190363, IMG submission 161272) | Hydrothermal vent microbial mat bacterial communities from Southern Trench, Guaymas Basin, Mexico - 4872-18-6-7_MG | ecosystem: Environmental > Aquatic > Marine > Hydrothermal vents >... | reverse complement strand
TCGTTAGCTAAACCACAGTAGCGCACCATTATGGATGTTCTAAATGTTAAAATTTGAAGTAGTAGTTGATTGGGATAAATGTAGAGCTTCAAAAGTTTGCGTTAACTTATGCCCAACTTACGTGTTCTCGCTAAGAAAAATTCACTGGAAGAACTCAGAGAAAACAGTTAGCGTTGTTGTCAACCCTAACAACTGTGTAGGATGTATGGGTTGTCTTAGCTTATGTCCATCAAATGCTATTACAGTGAAACCGAAGAACCCAGAAATAGTTAAGGTTATTAAACAGAGCAAGGCAATTACTGAATTCTTTTCCTAGCAGGAGTAATAAGCATTCTTTCGCCAGTAAACAGCTTTGCACCCGGAACCAAAAGCACCATGGTGTAGAGTACTAGTATCAGTAAATGTTTTACAGAGTAAAGTAATCCGTACTTTACGTACATCGTTAATGCTAATACACTATGAGTATAAGGTACAGTATAGGCAGTAATGTTGATGCTATTTTCTCAGTATTTCCATAAAGACCTGCAAAAAGAACTAGCGCTAGCACTATGTACTACAGCTACAGAATTACTATGAGCTACCCTAATATCTCTAGACATATCAGATATAATTAATGTTATAGCAACGGTCACAGTAATCGTTAGGAAAACCGTTACAGCATATACGCCGATAAGACCTATACCTCCGGCAATGATTATGGGAATCTCGGCTATACAACTAAACAGCATAAAATACATGAGAAAAACACCTATAGTGTTCATTGCAGCCGCTGTCCCACTTAGCGTTAAACTTGCAACAAGTTTCCCAGTAAGAATCTCTAGTCTTGAAGCAGGAGTAACAAGTAATGCTTCCAAGGTTCTTCTCTCTTTTTCTCCAGTACAAATACCTTAATTGTTTCTCTTACTTTAACTGAAGCATATACATCTAATCCTGCCGTGGGTTCGTCAAGTATTGCTAATTTAGGTTTTAACATAAGAGTCCGCGCAAGGGCAGGTCTTCTTCTCATACCTTTACTGTATGTTTCAGTTTTATCATGTATTCTATTTCCTAAACCTGAAAGTTTAATTCCGAAATCAATCATTCTCTTTACTTTTTCAGCAGATACAGAGTACATTTTAGCAAAGAAAAGAATATTCTCATATCCTGTAAGCCTTCTGTATAGATCAGCTTCTTCAGGTAGATAGCTAATAATTTCCCTAACTTTACTTGCATCTTTAACCACGTCGAAGTCGAAGATTTTGACCTCGCCGCCATCGGGTTTTAATATTGTAACTAGAATTCTTAGTGTTGTTGTTTTACCACTACCGTTAGGGCCTATTAAACCGAATATTTCACCCTCCTTAACTGTGAAAGAAATTCCTTTTAATGCTTCAAAATCGCCGTAAAATTTTCGAAGGCCATGAACGTACACCGCCAACATTGGCCTCTCTCTCTTAGTCTTAAATAGACTTTTTAAGATATTTAAGCAGTTTCTGAAACTTTCGCAATGTGCATAGCTTTTTATCGTAGAATAATGTTTAAGGGAATGATTGATATAAGCATAAAATATTTAAATACGTTAAGAACTAAATTGAGTGAATACTAAGTGAATACAAATCCGGGGTGGATTTGTAAAAATGAGTTTAAGAAAAGCAATATCCAAGACTGCTGCCATCGCTATTGCTGTAATTTTAATTGTAGTTGTTGTTGCTGGAATGTATTTCGCAATGGCACCTACACCGACACCATCGCCAACAACTACGCCTCCAGCATCACCAACCCCGAGCCCATCTCCATCACCAAGTCCATCTCCAACACCACCGCCTCGCACTAAAACAATGCATAAGAGAGTAATCTACATTATAAACAATGATGCTACTGCTAGAATTCAACTTTATAGAGCAGGCGTTGGTGATAGAGCAGTAGTACCACCAGATAGAATAAAGGATGTTGAAGGTACAACCTTAGGTAACTACCAGATAGTCGTTGAGAAAAGACCAGACCTCGTACTGTTAACAGTATACTTTGCTGTACTAAATACTCAAAGAGAACCATTAAACAATGTATTTGTTAGACAAGCACTTTCATGGGCTGTACCTTACGATACTATATTTGGGAAAGTATATGCTGGCCTGCTAGTACCATATTATGGTGTTATACCTAAAGGCCTGCTCGGATATACTGAGTATAATATTCTCAAATTCGAATATGACATGGACAAGGCCCAGGAACTTATCGAGAAATCAGGTATTGACCCATCACAGTACACGTTAACAATATACTATAATGTAGGTAATGATCCAAGAGCCCAAACCGCTGCCTTACTAGCCAACACTTGGGGTAGACTAGGGTTTAACATGGTAATTCAACCACTAAGCTGGCCTGTAGTGCTACATAAAACAGCTCATGGAGACTTTGACGTATGGCTTGTTGGATGGGTACCAGACTACCTAGACCCAGACAATTACGCTGGCCCCATGTTCTATGGAGGTATAGATTTTGGTGAATTAAATGTTTTCACTGTTGAATCTTCAGCTGAAATATCTGCTCACTTAAAGAACGCTAAAGTATTTGATACTGAAGAGGCATGGGTTGTTGTTGGAGAAAAAGGCACCGGAGCAACAGTACCTGAGTTAACAGGAAAGAAAATAGTAGTAGTACAGTATGCTGACTGGAAAGAAAAGTTTACTATAGAAGAAGCTATGGAGAAAGGTTACGGTTTCTCATACATTAATCCAGCGTTCTATAGGAATGTTACAACGGATGCTTTAATAATTGCTGCTAGGAGAGTTGCAGATATAACGCTTAGAAAGCCTATATGTGAAGCTATAGAAGTAGCATCAAACCGTGAAGCACCATTCATATGGCTAGGTCAGTACATATTCTTAAGACACTATTGGAACTGGGTTGGAGGAATATACTATCATCCAACATTAGCCAATAGATATGACTTAGTATGGGAGTGGAGTGATGCTCCGGTAGCAGACACTGGTATTAAAGAATATAAGAATGACCCAGAAACATATGTTATAGTTACTATCGGTTGGCCTGACACCTTTGACCCAGCTAAGAGCTACGAGACCTTCGGATGGGAAATATTCCACCAGATAGGTGATCCCTTAGTAACATACTGGAAAGAGGAGACTGAAGAGGTTTCACCAGACTTAGCAGTTGCATGGGCGTTTGACGAATCTGGAACTGAATGGTACTTCGTAATTAGAGGAGGAGTTGCCGCTTACGATCCATGGAACGATAAAACATATCCTGTTGACGCAACAGATGTAATGTTTGAACTATGGAGACTTGCTAGGTCGCAGCTTGATCCAACATGGATGATAGCAGAATTCATAGATGTAAACTCATCCAAAGTAATGTCTGAAGAAGAATTTAATGCTTTATTGGCCGAGAAACCACTGAAGGTGGCTTGGAAAGGTAAATCTGGCGAAGTAAGTTCACTAGATGAGCTACTAAGCTTCTTCGGATATAAAGGCGATACAGCAGGAGTAGTAATGCTAAAGCTTTATCACCCGTATGTACCATTCCTAAGCATTCTAGCAGATCCATTCACAATGGTTATTCCTGCGGAGTACATGTTGGGTGATAAATATGAGGAGGCTATGAAAGCTGCAGATTGGGGTAAGAACCCATCAGCATGGGCACCATATGTACAGCCAGGAGAAGAAGACCCAATACACAAACTAGTAGCAGAAAAACCTGTAGGAACAGGACCATTCTATGTTAAAGAATATGTTGAAGATAGCTACATAGTATTAGAAGTTAATCCATACTATTGGAATGCAACACTATGGGAGCAACTATACGGGTATAAACCATAAAAACATTAAGCCTAAACATTATTTTTCCAATTAAAACAAATTCACACATAAAAAATTTTTTAATCTCCCATAACTCTCTGTTAAGCGTTCCTATAACGATAAAGTTTATTAGATACCTCCCTTTCAACTACTATGAATAAATTTAGGACATTTACTCAGCGGGTTGAACGCATTGGCTGGGTTAAAAGAATACCTGGTTAGAAGAGCAATTACGTTCATCCCCACATTATTGGGTGTAACATTAATAGTATTTATAATTGCAAACATTATTCCGGCAGACCCTGCTAGAGCATGGGCTGGAGGTGAAAGGGCAAGACCTGAAATTGTTGAGAGAATTAAAAGAGAGTATCATTTAAATGATCCCTGGTATGTACAATATGTCTTTGTAATGAAAGGTATCATAAGCTACTTCATCTCACCTTCCCATGAAGGAGCAATAGTTGATCCTTTAACTAGTAAGTACGTTTTTGACAACATTTTCATAAGATTCCCTACAACATTCCAGCTGGCTTTATTTGCAGAAATATTCATCCTAACCATAGGCATTCCTTTAGGCTTGATTTCAGCTTTAAAGAGAAATACTTGGATCGATACGTTCGTAAGGTTTTTCGCACTAACAGGGACATCGATGCCTATTTTCTGGTTTGGCTACTTGATGATGTGGGTTTTCTTCTCTCATCTACGATGGACAAGTTTGGCAGGAGTACCTTTACCTAGATGCTATGAATCAGGCACTTGTCCTGTAACAACGTATATTCCAATATTTGACGCTTTAGTGGCAGGCGAATACGATATAGCCATGCAAATAATTAGAAGATTCTGGCTTCCCGGCTTTGTTTTAGGATTTAGAGCTGCCGGTGTTTTAGCTAGGATAGTCAGGAACTCGTTCTTAGATGCATTAAGCTCAGATTTCATAGAGTTTGCTAAAGCTAAAGGACTACCTAAAAGATGGGTATGGAAACATGCTTTGAAAAACGCTTTTGTTCCCGTAATAACTGTCATAGGGTTGCAATTCGGTGGATTATTAGGAGGCGCTGTAATAACCGAGACCGTCTTTGGACTTCCAGGCATTGGAAGGTATGCTGTTAATTCAATAAACTACCTAAATATGCCAGCAGTAATTGGTGTAACATTAATGTTTGCATTTATGTATATGCTGGTTAATCTTATGGTTGATATAGTCTATTCAGCCTTGGATCCAAGAATAAGATATTAAGGTGAAAGTAAGTGACTCTTGTTTCTGAGGAGGTATATGAGAAAAAAATCCTTGACAAAGTAACTGACAGACTTGTAGATAGCGTTGCAAAGGTAATAGATAGGTTCAAACCAGGATGGTCTATAAAGAATAGATCTAAAATAGATGAATGGAAGCTAATGTTCTATGCTTTTAATAGATCCCCACCAGGCTTAATAGGTGCAGCTTTAATACTAGGATTCATAGCAATAGGAATTTTTGGACCGTACTTCGCAACTTATAGCTATAATAGTTTTCTATTCATAGAGCATGAAGAAACATATCTTGTTCCACCATGGTCAACAGTTGTATCTAAAGGAAAAACATTCTATTTCCCCTTGGGAACGGATAAATATGGTAGAGATTTACTAAGTTTAATATTATATGGTGCAAGGGTTTCGCTAGTTGTTTCAATGATAGTTATAGCCTTAGGTGTACCTTTAGGTATAGTTTTAGGTTTAGTAGCAGGGTATTTTGGAGGAAAAATAGACGAAATAATAATGAGAATAACAGATACTTTCTTAGCGTTTCCTGCTCTGATTTTAGCTATTGCTTTTGCAGCAGTTTTACCTGAAAGACTAAGGCCTATGATAATTTATAATGAACAGTTAAAAATTCTCCTCTCAATATTCTTTGCGGCTGATCCTAAGGATGCAGCTAATTTTGCACCTATACTTTCAGTTATATTAGCAATCATTATTGTTTGGTGGCCTGGCTATACTAGAATAATTAGAGGAAGTGTGCTTAGTGTTAGGGAAAACCTTTACGTTGAAGCAGCTAAAGCATTAGGCGTAAGTACATGGAAAATATTAACTAAACATATTTTACCAAACGTTATCTCACCGGTATTAGTTCTCATAACTCTTGACGTCGGTGCAGTTATCCTCGTTGAAGCTGGTTTAAGCTTTTTAGGTCTTGGAGCTCAAGACCCTATGGTTGATTGGGGTAAAATAGTCTGGGATGGTGCGCAATACTTCCCGGATAGATGGTGGCTAGTACTTTTCCCCGGGCTTGCAACGTTCTTAGCTGTTTTAGGTTGGAATCTTGTAGGTGATACTTTAAGAGACGTATTAGATCCGAAAACTAGGAGAAGCATAGAATTTAAAGTTAAAAAGAAAAAGCTGGCTACGACATCAGAGGAGGGAGGAGCTAGTTAATGACATTATTTCCAACTAAAAAAGTAATTGAAGTTAAAGATTTACACGTACACTTTTACACATATGCTGGTGTAGTTAAAGCAATCTCCGGTGTATCCTTCGAAATTTATGAGGGAGAAACTTTTTGTCTTGTTGGCGAAACAGGTTGCGGTAAAAGTGTAACTTCAAGAGCACTAACTAGGCTGATAGAATCTCCAGGTAGAATAGTAAAAGGGCGAATAATATTCTACAGAGATAGTGGTCCAGTAGATATCATGACTTTAAGCGAGGAAGAATTAAGGGAAATTAGGGGTAGGGAAATAGCATACATATTTCAAGACCCTACAGCAGCCTTAGATCCCCTTTACACCGTTGGCTATCAAATAGCTGAAACTATGGTTGCTCACAGGACTGCTGATTGGAAAGAAGCATTTAGGAAAGCAATAAACATACTTAAATCGGTGATAATGCCTGATCCTGAAAGGAGGATTAAAAACTATCCTCATGAACTCTCAGGAGGTATGAGACAAAGAGTAGTTATCGGTGTCTCACTTTCAAATAAACCTAAGCTTTTGATAGCTGATGAACCCACAACAAACCTTGATGTAACAATTCAGGCACAAATACTTGATCTACTAAGAAAGCTGAAGAAAAATGAGCAAATGACGCTTCTCCTTATAACTCACAACATGGGCGTTGTTGCTGAAATGTGCACTAGAGTGGCAGTAATGTATGCAGGTAAAATTGTTGAAATAGGTCCTGTAATGGAGGTGTTTAAAGATCCTAAGCACCCATATACTAAGGGCCTTCTTAAAGCAGTACCTAACCCCCTAGGGAAAATTGAAAGACTAGAATCGATTTCTGGAACTGTTCCAAACTTAATTTATCCTCCACCTGGTTGTAGATTTCATCCAAGATGCCCATATATGATGGAAGTCTGTAAAAGTAAGGAACCACCCATGGTTAATTTAGGTGAAGGCCGTAAAGTAGCTTGCTGGTTATATGTAAAATAGGTGAAACATATGAGTGAAACATTGATTAAAGTAGTAAATCTAAAGAAGTATTTTCCAATCAGAGGTATTTTCTTTACAAAAGCACATGTCAAAGCCGTCGATGGCGTGACATTCGATATTAGACGAGGAGAAACCTTAGGTTTAGTAGGTGAGTCTGGGTGTGGTAAAACAACCACAGGAAGACTTATCTTAAGGCTTTTAAAACCAACAGCAGGTCACGTATATTTCGAAGGTAAAGACGTTTTTAAATTGAAAGGAGAAGAACTTAAAAAATTTAGAAAAAATGCTCAAATAATACTTCAAGACCCATATACTTCGCTTAATCCTCGAATGACAGTTTTTGAAATAATAAACGAAGCATTAGAAGTACATAAGATGAAAATCCCAGATAAGGAAGAATTTATAGTTAATTGGCTTAGAAAGGTAGGTTTAGAAAAACACCACCTATACAGGTATCCTCACGAATTTAGCGGAGGTCAGAGGCAAAGAATAGCTATTGTTAGAGCTTTAGTCATAAATCCAAAATTTGTAATTTTAGACGAACCTACATCTGCTCTTGATGTCTCTGTTCAAGCACAAATATTGAACATGCTAAAAGATTTCCAAAGAGAAATGAGCTTAACATACTTGTTCATATCGCATGATTTAGGTATTGTAAAATATATGAGTACGAGAATTGCGGTAATGTATTTAGGTAAAATAGTTGAACTAGCACCAGCCGACGAACTATTCGAAAAACCACAGCACCCGTACTCCCAAATGTTACTGGCATCTATACCTATACCGGATCCAGAATACGCTTTAAAGAAACCTAAAGTAAGAGTTTATGGGGAGCCTCCAAGTCCTATAAATCCACCGCCAGGCTGTAGATTCCATCCAAGATGCGAACATGCCATGGAGATATGTAGTAGGGAGGAACCACCATTCATTGAAGTTGAAAGAGACCACTATGTTGCATGCTGGCTTTACGCTAAACGTTAGATTTTCCTTAGAATACTTTCAATATAGTTTTTCAGATAATCACTTGAATTAATAAACCTTGTATAAATTACGTTCTCCTTTAGCGCGTTCTCTGTTCCGTCGTAAAAAACTATTCTTTCCTTTTTCGGTATCACATAAAATGGGCAATAAATTATTGATCCAGTGTCTTTAAACAATTTTATTTGTTCTCTAGAAGTTTTCTCATTTATTCCGAATCCTTCATTTAAAAGAGCCTTAACCATGAATATTCCTTGCTTATCAAACTTTTGAGGTCTAAGTATCTTTAAGATCCATTTAGCTCCTTCATCTATAGGATAGGCCATATACTTACTCCATAAATGTAGCTTTTTAGCGTAATCGGATATCTTCCTAGTCACCCTTTTAGATTCAAAGTGAAGCATCTTAGCGTAGCTAAGTAGTTCACCTAAAATTGTTTCGGCATCTGTTTTTAACGGTTCTTGAATATACCCTCTAACAAAAGATTTTGGTATATCAGTTAGAAGTTTAATGCTGAGTTTTCTTGACAATAAAATTTTAAAGTAACCGCATGGTGTTTTTTCAGACAATCCTACATCAACGAGCATATCATATTTCCGCCAACCTATACCATATGATAGTCTAATGTAAGGCTCCCAGAATAAAAGACCTTTAACATTCTTAGTTCTTAACTTTAATGTCAGCATCTCTTAACCTCTAACTCCCATATGTCACTAATTGAGTATTTAAAGCTGTTTTAATAGGTTATACTTCGTCCACTGCTGAATTTCCCCCATACTGGAAAGACTTTTAAGATTTTATGTTAAAAAAGGATTAGTGCATTAATAAACGGTGTTAAGCTATGAAGACTATAAAAGACGTGGGCATTGCCGGTTGGGGGGTTTATTTTCCTAAATATAGGATCAAATGTTCTAATATAGGCAAGGTCTGGGGTTTTCCTCCTCAATACTCTGATGGACTTCGTGTTTACGAGAAAACTGTAGCAAATATTGATGAGGACGCAATCACAATGGGCTGGGAGGCTGCAAGATACGCTGTAGCTAGAGCAAAAATAGATCCTAAAGAAATAGAAGCTATATATGTAGGTACAGAATCTAAACCCTATGCTGTTAAACCCTCTATAACGGTCATTGCTGAGGCATTAGGTATAACACCTAAAACCTTAGGAGCAGATTTAGAGTTTGCTTGTCGAGCTGCAAGCGAAGCTATGGAAGCGTCAATAGGACTAATATCCTCAGGTATGATAAAATACTCTCTAATTATAGGTTCCGATACTGCACAGGCTTCTCCAGGCGATGTGTTAGAGTTTACAGCTTCAAGTGGTGCAGCAGCTTTTATACTAAGCTTAAGAGACAAAAATGCTGCAGCGTATTTTGAGGGTTCATATAGTTACATTACGGATACGCCTGACTTCTGGAGGAGATCTTTAGCAAAATACCCTATGCATGGTGAGCAGTTTACAGGAGACCCTGCATATTTTGCTCATATTATTTCAGCAGTAAAAGGGCTTATGGGAGAGCTTGGTTTAAAGCCTTCGGATTTCGACTATGTTGTCTTCCATCAACCTAACGGTAGATTTCCTTTAAAAGTCGCCGCTAGGCTAGGTTTCCCAAAGGAAAAGGTTTTACCAGGATTAATAACGCCAATGATAGGTAATACATATAATGGATCAGCGCTAATAGGTCTGGCTGCAGTATTGGAAGTAGCAAACCCTGGTCAAAGAATTCTTTTAGTTCCTTTTGGAAGTGGCGCTGGTAGTGATGCTTACAGTATCATTGTGGAGGAAGGTGTCAAGGAAAAAATACACTTAGCACCTACAGTTAAAGAACTACTTGAAGATAAGGAGTACGTAGATTACACATATTATTCTAAATATAGAGGTTTAATCTCTAAGTTCAATTTCTAAGAGGGCTGTTAGCTATGAGTAAAATATACATTGTAGGTGTAGGTATAACAAAGATTGGAAGATTTTTTGGCAAAGGTTTAAGAGAACTTTTTGCTGAAGCTGCTTCTAAAGCATTAGAAGAAATAGGTAATGAAAACGTTCAAGCCCTTATCGTAGGAAACATGACAAGTAGTTCACTTGGCGAGCAAGACAATTTAGGTGCTCTATTAGCCGATCACGCTGGATTAGGAAAAATACCCGCATTTAAAGTTGAAGCAGCATGTGGTAGTGGAGGAGTCGCAGTTTACACCGGTTATTCACTAATTGCTTCAGGGCTTTTTGACGTTGTTATGGTTGGAGGCGTTGAGAAGCAAACAGAATATCCTACAAGAATAGTTTCTAAAGCATTAGCACAAGCAGCCGATGCTGAATATGAGCTATTCTATGGAATAAGTTTTACAGGGTTAAACGCCTTAATTATGAGACTATACATGAATACGTATAATGTTTCAAGAGACGAGATGTCAGTATGGCCTGTTTTAATGCATAAAAATGCTTCCAAGAATCCTTACGCGCAGCTTAGATTTGAAGTAACTAAAGACCAGGTAGCTAAATCCATGGTTATAGCTGACCCTATTAGGCTTCTAGATTCAAGCCCTATAGGTGACGGAGCTGCAGCACTGATTTTGGCTTCAGAAAAAGTAGCTAGAAAGTTATCAGATACTCCCATAGAGATAGCCGGAGTAGGTATGGCAACAGACCACATATATGTAGCATATAGGGAAAACTTACTATCTCTTGAAGCAACAGTTTTATCAGCAAAAGAAGCCTATAGGATGGCCAAAACTGAACCTAAAGACATAGATGTAGCTGAAGTACATGATGCATTTACCGTGCTTGGCTTCATAAACATGGAAGATTTAGGCTTTTCTGAAAGAGGTAAAACACCAAAACTCATGGATGAAGGAAGGTTTTGGCCTGGAGATAAACCAACAGTAAATCCAAGCGGAGGACTTAAGGCTAGAGGACATCCCGTTGGAGCTACCGGAGTTTACCAAGTTGCTGAAGTAGCTATGCAGCTTAGAGGAGATTTCCCAGGCATTAAAGTTGAAGGTGATGTTGGTTTAGCACAAAGCATAGGAGGCTTAGGAACAACGGTTACTACAATAGTTCTTAAGAGGTGATGAAACATTTCTATGAAAATCTCTGTTCCAAGAGTTTGGAGAGAAATCAAATCACATTACCTTCTTGAAGCATCAGTATGTATGAAATGCGGGAAAATACACTATCCTCCAAGAACGATATGCGATAATTGCAAAAACCATAAGCTAATAAAGAGAAAACTTAGTGGTGAAGGAGAAATACTAACATACACCGTTCAATACGTGGTTCTTGAAGGCTACAGAGAATATGCACCGATAATATTTGCTATAGTTAAACTTAAAGAAGGGGTAAATGTACTAGCTCCGCTAACCGATGTTAAACCTGAAAATGTTAGGGTAGGTATGAAAGTTACAGCTGTTTTAAGAAAAATAGCAGAAGATGAGGATTTAGGCCTTATAAAGTATGGTATTAAATTTAAACCCATGAAAGAATTTAGAAGCGAGGAGAACGTGACTTATGAAAGCGGAAAAAGAACTAGAAAAAATAGTTAATAAAGTGTTGAAAGGAGAAATAAAGCTCCATGAGCTTGACGAAATTCTCGGAAATAGTAACATAGCAGTTCTAGTTAGAAGATTATCGATAGAAAAAATGCTTAATATACAACTGCCAAACATAGGATTTACAACAATAGATTGGAATGAGGTTGTTGGAAGAAACATAGAGAACCCTATAGGAGCAGTTCAAGTACCCGTAGGAATAGCGGGGCCTCTTAAAATACATGGTGACTATGCTAAAGGAGAGTTTTACATACCATTGGCAACATCTGAGGGAGCACTTGTAGCTAGCGTTAATAGAGGGTGCAAAGCCATAACATTAAGTGGTGGTGCTAAAGTTAAGATATTAAGCGATACCATGAGTAGAGCACCAGTATTTAAAACACCAAGTATAGATGAAGCCCTCAAACTTGTAAAATGGGTCAGAGAACATTTTAACGAAATTAAAGTTGAAGCCGAATCTACAACAAGATATGGTAAGCTTTTACGAATAGATTCGTTTATCATAGGAAATAACGTGTGGTTAAGATTCATTTACAGTACGGGAGATGCAATGGGCATGAACATGGTTACTATAGCTACAGATAAAGCCTGCAAGTACATAGAGGAAAAATTAGGTTTCAAATGTGTTTCTTTAAGTGGAAACTTATGCGTGGATAAAAAACCATCGCTTATGAACATGCTTTTTGGCAGAGGAAAAACTGTTGTTGCTGAAGCAGTAATTAAGAAAGATGTAGTTAAAGAAGTTCTTAAAACTTCACCTGAAGACCTTGTTGATGTAAATTTAAGAAAGAACCTTTTAGGATCAGCTAGAGCCGGTAGTTTAAGCTTTAACGCGCATTATGCTAACATTATAGCAGCTATATTTGTGGCTACAGGCCAAGATGTGGCACAAGTTGTTGAAAGTAGTATGGGATATACGTGGGCAGAAATAGTGAATAACAATGATCTTTATATTTCAGTAACTCTTCCAAGCTTAGAGGTAGGAACCGTAGGTGGAGGAACAAGGCTACCTACTCAAAGAGAAACATTGCAAATACTAGGAGTATATGGATCAGGGAGTCCTCCAGGAACGAATGCTAAAAAATTTGCTGAAATAATCGCAGCGGTTGTTTTAGCCGGTGAGCTCAGCTTACTAGCTGCCTTATCTGCAGGGCATTTAGCGGAAGCGCATCGAAGATTAGGAAGAGGCTTATCTAAGAAATCTAAAAAACAATAATAATCAGTTTTTCTTGCAGCTTCTTTAACATTTCTATGTTTACATGGTTGACATTTATTTCCACAAACGCTTTCCTAAAATTAAGTGTTTTAAAAAATTCTAAGACTGTCTCATTAAAGGTAGCATTGCTTAGACAGGAAATATTCCATACCTTAGCAGACTTTGCATCCTTTAACTGCTTAAAACTTATGTTTATTTCTACTTTTTCTATGTTTTCTCTAGTATACTTAACCTCTAAGGCACTTCTTCCTATCCTACTAAATGGTATGTTTAAGGAACTAAGTACATTTGTCAATATATCATATAGGCAATAGTCGAATCTAACTATAGCGTTTGTTGCTAAAGATTTTAGAATATTTGTAATTTTAGAAATGATAGGTGCAGCTAGAATTTCAGTTACAGCATATTCGCTTGGTAAGATAGTAACACAGTTAATAGGTACAGAAACATATGTTCTAGCTAAACCACTAATGTCATAAGTGAAAAGTTTGTCGTTACATGTAGGGCCGAGAAGCACATACTTACCCATAACATTGCTTGAGATATTAAATCCTTTATCGACTATTACTCCTAAACCTATACTTGAAAGTATGAATGGCTTAGGTATTTTGGGCTTTATTCTTCCTAATACGATGTAGAAATCAAGAGGTGTAAGTAAGGCTTTCCTCATTCTAACAAGAATATTTGATGGGTAAAGTATCTCAATAAAGTGTTCTTCAATAGCTAAATCTCTATCACCATGGGTTATAAGAGACACTGCTACCATAATTTTTATGCCCTAATAATGTTAGATGTCTTTAAGCTTTAATAGCAGTTATCCCTAATTTTCCACACGGTTAGCCTCATGAATGTTGAAAAACTGTTTGAAAATGTTGAGAAACCGATTATAGGTGTAGTACATTTAAAACCTCTTCCAGGAAGCCCACTGTATAAAGGAGATTTTGAAGAGGTATATGAAGCTGCTTTAAGAGATGCTGATGCGCTTTACTCAGGCGGTGTTGATGGAATTATTATTGAAAATTACGGTGATAAACCCTACGCTATCAATGTTAAAAACCCATTAACCCTAACAGCAATGTCAATAATAGCATATGAGGTAAGAAGAAAATATAATGACATTTACTTAGGGATAAACGTACTTAGGAATTCAGGTGTTGAAGCATTAGCTATAGCTTATAATGTAAAAGCAAGTTTTATTAGGGTTAATAATTTATGTCAAATATTAGCATCTCCTGAAGGACTATTGTATCCTATTGCAGAAAAAATAATACGTTTAAGAGAGTACCTTAAGGCATCGATAAAGATCTTAGCAGACATTAATGTAAAGCATGCCTCGCCTTTAGATACTAGAAGCATTGAATATATAGCTAAAGATTGCGTTGAAAGATGCCTAGCTGATGCATTAATAGTAACGGGTTCTAGAACAGGTGAAGAAGCAAGTATTAACGACCTAGTTAAAGTAAAGAAAGCAGTATCGCAACCTGTTCTGGTAGGTAGCGGAATAACCTTACATAACATAAACAAGTACTGGAAATTTGCTGATGGATTTATTGTAGGAACTTATTTTAAGCTCCATGAAAAAACAGAAAACCCCGTAGATTATAGTAAAGTAGTAAAACTTATGAAATACGTTAAGTCTTTAAGAGAGGTATCAAACTAATGTATAGCTTAATAGTTCTTGCCGGAGGATTTTCTAAACGTCTAAGTAATGTGTTTAAACCTTTAGTAAGATTAAAGAATAAACCTTTAATTGAAATATTACTTAGCAACTTAAATGAATTGTTTAAAGAAATAATTATTGTTGTAAAATATTATGAGCAGAAAAAAGCTATTGAAGAAGTATTGTACCATAAAGCCAACATTACTTATGTTCTAGATGATAAGCTATTTGAAGATGGGCCTTTAGTTGCAATGTATTCTGGAGCGAAAAAAGCGCATCATCATAAATTGTTTGTTACAGCGTCAGACTATCCTTTTCTCTCCGCGTATGTAGTCAAGAAGTTGCTAGAAAAACTTAGTGATTACGAGGCAGTTGTTCCCATATGGCCTAATGGATACATAGAACCTCTAGCTGCCTCTTATAAGAAAATGCCTTTGATAAAATATTCCTATGAAGCCCTTATGAAAGGCGAGAGAAGAGTAAGAGCTCCATTAAACTATATGAAAACTTACTATGTTAATGTCTACGAGTTAACATCTACCCCGGAAATAGTTTTTCATAACATAAACACGGAGAAAGATTTAATGTTAGCTGAAAAAATTATAGAAAATTCTTCAGTCGGGAGTTCGCCTAATCATCCTTCATAAAGCGGCAGAGCTTCATCATCTAATTAGAACTTAGTTTTCAATAAATTTTAAATTTGACTCCCATACTTAGATGTAAAATGGACATTAATGGGTGGTTCTATGAGGTTCTATACTGCTAATGAGGACGAAATAGTTGAAGGCAAAGCTACCGACGTTTACTTCTTAAGAACAGAGAAAATTTTAAGAGAGAAAGGGTTAGCAAACGTTAAAGTTAAAATGGAATTCCATTCTCATAACCTACCTAAAGGATACGAATGGGCTGTTTTCTCAGGTCTTGAAGAAGTATTAAGAGTTCTGGAAGGAAAACCCGTAAATGTTTGGGCCTTACCTGAAGGAACAGTATTTAAGTCTCAAGAACCGCTAATGATTATTGAAGGAAAATATGCAGATATAGCTACGCTTGAAACACCGCTACTAGGTATTCTTAGACATTATAGTAGCATATCAACTGCTGCAGCTAGAATTAAAAGAATAGTTAGAGATAAAACAGTTCTATTCTTTGGTTTAAGAGCATTACACCCGGTACTGCAACCGATGGCTGATAGAGCGGCATATATTGGAGGTTTGGATGGAGTCTCTGGTATTCTTAGTGAAAAATATTTAGGGTTAAAACCTATGGGAACTATGCCTCATGCTTTAATAATAGTTTTCGGTAAACATGAAGAAGCATGGAAAGCATTTGACGAAGTAATGCCCGAAAATGTTCCGAGAATAGCTTTAGTAGATACTTTTTACGATGAAAGAGAAGAGTCTTTAATGGCAGCCAGGCTTCTCAAAGAAAAACTTTACGGTGTAAGACTAGATACTCCAAGTAGTAGAAGAGGCAGCATGCTAGAAATTGCTAGAGAAGTACGTTGGACCCTTGACATTCATGGATTTAAGCATGTTAAAATATTCATAAGCGGCGGTATAAATGAGGAAAACATTAAAGTGCTTAAAGAAGTAGCTGATGGGTTTGGTGTGGGAACTTCAATTGCTTTCCCTAAGTCCATAGACATAAGCGCTGATGTTGTTGAAGTGTTTAGAAACGGTAAATGGGAGTTTATTACTAAAAGAGGTAAGCTTCCAGGAGCAAAACAACTACATGTATGTCCAAATCATATTGATGAGCGTAAAATATCCTTATTAAGCGAGGAGAAAGAGTTCACATGTTCTAAATGTGGTTCTACACTTAAACCGGTAATGGTGAAGTATATAGACCAAGGCAAACTTGTTAGAAAACTGCCTAAGCTAAGTGATATTAGAAAATATGTTTTAAATCAAATCTTTAAATTACCTGAACCTTAAACTTCCTCTTCAATTTCTTCCTCTAATGGCTTTACCAGGCAAAGGTATTTTCTCCTATACCTTCCCGGTTCTGCCAATATTTCTATACCATCATAGTCTGCATTGTAAAGTCTTAAAGCATATTTTGTCGGATCCATATTATACTCTGAAATTAATTTTCTCATAGCATTTATCAGTATCTGTATAGCATTTTTTAATTTAGTAGTCTTAGACCTTAATTCATCAATATGTTCTTCATAAAACCTATAGATTTTTCTTACACCAATAATGTTCATTAGTGTTGAAGTGTACACTATTACAAGACCTACTAAAAGTATTAGCCAGGGGAGAATGCCGTATCCAGGTAAGTATACGAGAACAGCGCTTACAAACAGTATAGGGACACCTGCGTAAACCAAGTATTTTGACATACTCAGTCTCCTATACCACTTAAACATTCTTCCATTCTTCAGAGGAAAGCGAAGAATAATTTCTAGTATCCTTCTTATAGACTTCCATTTTAGTGGTATATCAAACGATAATTCGTAAAATGCGCTTTCAATAGGTTTTATAGACTTAACCTTACCTACACGGTAAGAATCCAGCGACTCTATTATGAATATGAGGTTTTTGAGGTCACGTTTAACTACTTTATCTACTTTAGCCATACAGGCTCACCTATGCTAAGAGAATAGGTGTTTAACATAGACCAGTATTTATGAATCTTTTAAGTCTTTTCTTATGTTCCTCATCAAGACAGTTGTCAATAAATATTGTTAAGAGAGCTATTTTACTGGCCGTCTCTGGAGATAAATCATGTTCCATCATGCAAGCATCTTTTTCGGCTGTTTCTTCGGTTATTTCTAATATATCCATTAGTAAATGTTTAAGAACCTTCCAACGTTCATATAGTTCTTTAGCTATTCTCTCTCCTCTTTTAGTTAAGTCTATGTAACCATATTTCTCATAGTGTACTAACCCCATTTTAGAAAGTTTCTTCATGGCATCTGTGACACTAGGCATAGTTACTTTTAAGTCTGAAGCTATTTCTTTAACACGAATTACCTTTTTCCCTTGCTCAATCTTTAACTTATATATTGTCTTTAAATACTCTTGCATTGTCCTAGTTAAAGCCAGTTTAACCACCTTATACATAGTTACCTATGTAACTTTTTTAGATAAACCTAACTTTGATAAATTGTTAAAGCTATTTCAGTACAAATACTATAGGTTCCTTTATGCTTTTGAACATTTCTTCTAAGTTTAAAGAATCATACAACACGTTAATATTAGTGATTAGTGAAGATATAACCATAATATCACCATATCCTATGTTCTCTTTGCTAGTAAAGGGTCTAACAGAGTCTACCCTGAACGTTATCTTCTTAAGAGTGTCTATTATTTTACGTACATCAAGACCAGGTTTATAATATATTCTCAATGTACAATGAACATTCCTACAAACATCTTTAAGAACGTTAATTAGATTTTCTTCATTAAGATCGTTAATTATCACAGTTACATTGTACGTTATAGTATTATCATTATTTATGATTCCAGCACCTTAGGGAATTTTCTTACATATATTTTAGTTTGAGGCGATATATTTTTTAACATGGTTATTACTTTCATTAACTGTTCATTATCGTTATTGATTAGCGGATTTACATGAACATAACATTCATTTAAGCGTGGCAGTAGATGAATGCTGCAAATTATTTTATTATTGTACATTAATAAGTAGTCATAACCATGTAGCCTTATGTAGAAACCTTGTTCTCTTAAAACTGATGCTAATTTTTCTCTATTTTCTTTTAGCTCCAGGGGATTTAGGTATGACTTCAACGGTTTCACCTAATGCTTTTTCTATTTCTTGCGGGCTTATAGGCCCTATTCTAATTATCTTCACAACATCTTGAGTAATGTCAACGATCGTTGAAGGTACTCCGCCAGGCGAGAGCCCTGCATCGAGTATTAAATCCACTTTCCCGTTAAGTATTCTTAGTGCTTCTTCAGCTGACTTGGATGCTTTAAACCCTGATTTATTAGCACTTGTACCAATAATTGCACCGCCGCATAATTCTATTAGCTTAAGAGTTACTTCATAATTAGGTATTCTTAATCCTATACCTTCTCTACCTCCTGTGATAACTGATGGTATATGTTCTTTTTTCCTAACAACTATTGTTAAGGGGCCTGGCCAGAATCTTTTAGCAAGTTTTAGGGCTCTATCATTAAACTCTCCGAAGTTTCTTCCTACATGTAAATCGCTAATTAGAACAGGTAATGGCTTGCTTAAACTTCTTTCTTTAACTTTGAACACTCTAAGAACAGCTTCCTCATTTAATGGGTCTGCTCCCAGACCATAAACTGTGTCCGTAGGATAAACTATTACCCCGCCGGATTTAACAACGCTTGCTGCTTTCATGATAGCTTCTATTTCAGGTCTTTTAGGGTTGACCTTTAATATTATAGGTTTAGACATAACGGAACATCTGCACATTTTTCTTATAATAGAAGTCTATTAGTTTTTCCTAAAGAAGTTTTAAGAAGCCGCGCGCAATATATCATCGCCTCAAGCTCATCCCTTGTAAGCCTCTCCATAGCTTTGCTCAGCAGCGCGCGGCATAAATTTATATGTCCCACGTAGCTTATATTGTTAATGCTAAATGATGAACGTTTTCCAACCGAGAAGTGAGGAGGGATCAACCGGCTGAATACCGGTGGTAAGAGTGTTTAGTAGAGAATACATAATGACCCCTGGTCCTACGCCTATACCTGAAAGAATAATTAAAGCTATTATATCGAAAGAAGCCTTGCTACCAGCATACAGTAAAATATATGGTGAAGATTTAGAGCTTGTTAAAAAGCTTGTTGATGCTGATGGTAAAGCTATAATTATAGGCGGCGGAGCTACCGTAGGGTTAGAGGCGACGTTAGCATCATTAATAGACTTTAAGGATAAAGTATTGGTTCTTTCGGCAGGATTTTTTGGTGACGCATTATATAAGATGGTTAAATATTATAGTAATAACGTGTATGTTTTAAGAGCTGAAGCTGGAAAAACAGTCAGTGTAAGCGAAATTAAGAAGTTTCTTAATGAGCATCCTGACACGAAATTTGTTGCCTTAACGCACTGTGAAACTACAACAGGAGCACTATTTAACCTTGAAGAGATATCAGAAGTTGTTAGAGAGATAAGCGATGCGAAGATTATTGTTGACTGTGTTTCTACTGTTGGAGCTGTTCCTATAAGCTTAAGAAAAGGCCATGCTGATGCTGTGGTTTTTGGTGTTCAAAAGGTTCTTAATATGCCACCAGGATTAGCAGTTATCGTGTTGGGAAATAATGCTTTAGAGGTACTGGAAACTAGGCAATGCGAAGGTTACTATTTGAATTTGAAAATGTGGTTAAACTTTTGGGAGGAACGCGGATATTTACCGTCGACACCGCCAGTTAATCTGCTTCATGGTCTTAAAGAGGCTATAAATATAATATTTGAGGAAGGTTTAGAAAATGTGTTTAAAAGACATAAGAAAGTGTCTGAAATAATTAGAGCATATTTAAAGGAATTAGGTTTAAGGCTTGTTATAGAAAATGATGATATAGCTTCACCAACAATTACGGCATTTTATCTTCCTAAAGGAGTTTCAGATAAGCTCTTTATTGAGCATCTATGGAGTAAATTTAAAGTGCTTTTAGCTAAAACTTACGGTGATCTTGAAGGAAAAGCTATAAGAATAGGGCATATGGGTTCTTCAGCAACTATGGACTACGTCTACATAACCTTAATAGCTATAACATTAACACTAAAGAACCTAAATTTAGTTCCCTCTTTAAGACACATTCCCGTAGAATACTTTACTTTTTAACATAATCTAACGGATGTTTTACCATTTTCTTTAAAAAAACCTTCCAACCTTTTAAAGTAAGATCCTCAACTATTTTTTCCCAATTAATTCTAATAAGCAATAAAAATAATATCACAGTTGCCATGAGCGAAACTATCGCGGCTAAGATTGATGATTCTCCAACAATAAACCTTATAATACCTCCAAAGAGCAAGGCCATGTAAGTGATAAATATTTTACCTATTACCGCAGCTGCAAAGAACTTAAATGGACTATAACCCATAGCACCTAACGGTATATATAAAATATCGTCGGGTAGGGGTGAAGCTGCGAAAATTAAAACAGCTATAAAAGCACTTTTACTAGCAAGCTTCATGAAAAGCTCCATGCTCTTTTTAGTTTTCTCAGGAAGAACTTTTCTCGCAGCAAACCCTATAAGTAAGACTACAACCTTACCTAATGCTGCACCTATTCCTCCAAGAACAGCTATACCTATTCGAATTGCAGGACTTCCTATGGCTAAGCCGTATTCTACAATAAATATTAGGTAGGGAATAGTAGAGTAAGGTATAACGTTACCTAAAAAGGACACTATAAATACTCCTAAAGGTCCGTAAATGTAAATGAGCTCTCCTAGTTCTTCAAACAATAAGCAAACCCCGTTTAAGCATGCTTAAGTATAGTAGTCGTGAACATACTATGTTGAAACTAATACTTATAAACATTCTTTTAATGAATATAAACTTAATACGCTAGACTACTAATTCTATTTGTGGATGATGAGTTTTCGGGGAGAATGAGAAAAGATGATAGGATGCGGTTATCCGTCTGACTTTATGTTATAGGATATTTTGATAGCAATTTCTCTGCTTCTTCAACATCCTTATGCGTATCTATACTCTTCCAAAGCACATCAGTATAAATTACCGCTTTCAATAATCTCTTTTCTGCAAGAATAGGGAAAGCTGTTTGTTCTATATCGCCTTTTTCAGGTAAATGTTCAAATATTTTAGGTGTTAAACAATAAACACCGGCGTTTATCCAATATTCTCTAAGCACAGGTTTCTCTACGAAACTAAGTATTTCCCCCGATCTGGGATCAAACCTTATTATTCCATAAGGGGACTTTAAAGGAACAACTGCAATAGCACCTACAACATTACCTGATACTGCATCACTTAATTTTTTAAGGTTTAAACTTGTTATTATATCACCGTTTAATACATAAAAGTACTTTTCATTTTTAAGAACATGCTCAGCATTTTTAAGGCCTCCAGCGGTGCCCAGTGGTTCGTCCTCTACAACATAGCCTACTCTAACACCATATCTTTTACCACTACCTATTTCTTCTATTATTTTCTCCTTCAAATAACCTACAGCTAAAATCACTTCATTTATACCGCCTTTTCTAAGCCACTCAAACTGCCATGCCAGAATAGGTTTACCTTTAATTTCGATAAGGGGCTTCGGTTTTTCCTGAGTTAAGGGTCTTAGTCTTTTGCCAAAACCACCAGCTAAGATTAATGCCTTAACCATTACACACACCTCTTTAATGATTTCTTCAGTAAGGGACTGCATATATTACTATAATGTTACATACTTAAATAGATATTTTAAATTTCGCTAAGAAATCATTTAAAGCAGTTGCGAGGAAAGATAAATACTTTTATGTAACTATATGTTTCTAAGCTAAAATGTAGAGATATGGGTGTAGATTCCGTGGAAAAGCTGAGCCGAGTAATTGAAGTTTCGAAAAAATATGATAAGAAACTATCTCATTTGTGGCCTGTGATTATAGGTTTATACTTCATTCTTTCAATAATAGTTTCTATATCAAACTTTCTTAAAATGACGGGAATAGGTTACGGTATTTTAGAGGAAGCACTAACACCAGTTACATGGTCTATCTATGGTTTAGGTATTTTAGCCGTATATTTCACATATCTCATAGTTCATAGAAGAAACTGGCATTTCGCTAAAATGTATTTTATATTTTCTGAACTACTAAATTACCTTAGTTTTAAGCCTTTACCCGAAAATCTCAAGGCAAAATGCTTGGTATTAAAAGATTTTCTAAGAGATATTAAAGAGGAAGAAAAGCCTAGAAACATTTTCATATGGATCATTGCCTCAGCTATATCATTCGGTTTTTTCGGCATCTTAGCTTCATATATTATACATAGAGATCTACATAAACATTCTATGAGAGAAGAGCGAATAATAGATGTTTTAAGTGAACTATCAGTATTTGAAGCTAATGCTGAAATACATGTTGTTAAAAAAAGAAGCATAGCTCACCTATTATTAGCCATACTTAGTGCTGGCCTTTACGCTCCAATATGGATTTACATCTTCATTAATGACTTTAATAAACATATTGAAGAACATAAAGTATTAGATGAACATTTAAAAAGATTTTTAGAAAGAACGTAGTGTTTTATGGTGTGTGCTTGGCTTCTTTAGCTTTCTTTTTCATAGCTTTTATCGCTTCAACTTCCTCTGTTAAACCATAAAATGAAGCTATGAACTTTAGAGCCTTTCTCTTCTTTCTCCTATCAAATTTTACTATTTTTGTCCATCTTTCTTCAGGTAATGGTTTATATTCTATATAGTCCTTTTCTACAGCAGTTTTCCATAGTTTTTCTCCTTTATCATTCATTATTAACACAGCATTCCATCCTATCAGCCCAAGAGCACCGACAGTTATGTCTGAATAGTAGGATAAGAATTCTGGACAGTGTCTGCATGCAGGTGTTAGGAATTTAGCTGCATCTTTTAATGAGTATTCTACGGTTTTACCATCCTTTAGGTAGAAGTAGAATTTATCTTTAATATTCTTTTTAACAACGTCTTCAGGCTTCACTCTCGCTGACTCCATCATTTCCATCATTTTACTCCATTGCCAATTTTCTGAACACATAATGCTTACGGTGTATTCTATTTTGTTAACAAATTTCCTTAGACCAATTTCTCTAGCTCTTTGAATAGCTCTTATTTGACATGGTAAGCCAACTGTAAGAACTCTACTAAGCTCGGGATGGGTGTAAGCAAGTGTTTCGAGTAAGTGATTTACCGGGCTATAAACGTATTTACTTCCAGCAGCTTTTATAACGTCTTCCTTAGTTTTGGCAATTATAGGTACAGGTCTCCAAAATTCGTCTCTAGTAACAAGAAATGCTGCATCTATAAGCCCTTCTTCTAAAGCTGCTATTATTAGTGTTGATGTTATTCCACCGTCCTGAGATACTTTACCTAAAGCCTCTATTTTGGTTCTTGCTAAGTATTTTTCTTTAGGTATCGGCGGTTCAATAAATAACTCTTTCTTCATAGCTACATGGGGGCACATCATTGAACATAAGCTACAGTATACGCAGGCTTCCTCTGTTATTACTGGATGATCTGGTTCTTCGAAGATGTAGTTAACTGCTTTTGAAGGACATACTGCAGTACATGAGCCACAGTAAGAGCATAAATCAGCATTTATTATTTCAAATACGTTTACTGGAATTACTTGGCTGAAAGGGCCTCGATATGTGTAGAATCTTATCTTAGGTGTTGTCATGTATAACACCTGGTAAGGACTATGTTGAATCATTCAGTATATATTGTTTAAAGTATTTTTCTATATTAGAATCTAAAGAATATTTAGATAACTATTGAATCTATTCTGTTTTGAAACTTTTATGGTTCGAATTTTAAAAGATTATTGTTCGTAATTTCACCTTGTTTATTCTTTGTTCTCTCTTGTATACTAAGTACTTTCTTAAGTACCTTAGTAGGTGTTTTGAAAACTTCTAATGCAATGGCGTATACGTACTTATCGCTTGGAAGGTTCTTAGCTGCACCTATTCTAACAGCCATAGCTCTTTTTAATGCTTCCTTCATTAGCTTATTTCTAATCTCTCCCTTAGCTATTGCTTCAGCAACACGGAAGGCTATGTAAAATTTCTTATAGTTGGTAATTGACTGCTCGTATTCAGGGTATTCTGATGATACCTTATTCAGGAAAGCTGAAAAAATATTTTCATTTACAAATCCTAAAACAACACCAGTAAATGGCACTCTCAATACCCTTATTAATTGTTCCTTAGATATATCTCCAAGAATATGCCTTAAACGCACATTATCTATTCCTCGTTCTTTCATTTTAAAAAGAATGTCGTCAATTTTGGATTCTTGCATTAGAGGTCCGTTGAATATTTCTGGGAATTCTTTAGACAAACCTAAGCCATATTTTCCGATAAAGTATAGGCTTGAAAGCTCTTTTTCAAAAATGTCCGGTGGCCTAACTTTACCTCTTAAAGGCTCTATTCTCCTTTTAGAATACTCTGCCATAAGTAAATCTATTATCTCTTCTCTTGTCCAGTCCCTTCTATTTGACGATGTTATTTCGCTCCAAACTTTAATTAGTGCCTCTATTCTACTCCTGTAGGGGTTATTCTTTGCTATGTTCTCAACCCCCAATATTTCAGATACTACATATTCATTCGTAATGGATGCAAGTGCGTTAATTTAGTTGCTCTTGTTTCTCACAAAGATTTTTAAGGATAAAGGTTTCCGTAGGGTATGTTACACCAGATTGCTTAGCTCTAACTATGATACTACATGTTTCTCTGTAAAATTCATTTAAAACTTTCGTTATATCTTCTTTACCTAGTTCTACTTGGTCTATTACTTCCTGTAATTTTCTAGTTCTTTCCTCACTTATTAGGTCACTAAAGTTTTCAATTAGGTATTTGAATACTCGTTTTCCTCTCTTTGTTGCCACCAGTTTTCCTCTACTTACTTCAACTATGTATCCTCTTTTTCTAAGAATATTTAGTATCTTAGCATATGTTGATGGCCGACCTATTTTTCTTGCTTTCATCTCCTCTACGACTTCACCGTAGGTATATAGTGGATATTCGGGTATTGTTCTTACATGTATTTCTTCTATCTCATATTCTCCACTACCTATTTTTCTTGCTTCCTCCAAAACCAGTGGTTTTGTTAGTTTAAAGAATCCCTGTTCCACTATTTCCGTTGTGAACGTAAATTCCTTTGTAAAATCTTCAAATCTTAAAGTAAAAGTTTTCTTTACAACCTTAGCTGGTGTCATTTGGCTTATTATAAATCTTCTGAATATTATGTCGTATAACCTATAATCTTCAGGCCTTAAGGGAACAGCTAATCTAAGAACACCTGCTGCTCTTAAAGACCTGATCTGTCTCGAATCAAGAGGTCTTGTTGGTCTTATACATTCATGCGCTCCTGGTTTTTCCCATTTTCTAGCTTTAAAATATTTTTCTCCATATACTCTTATAATGTAGTCTTTGGCTAAACCTATACCTAAAGTACTAACGGTTGTACTGTCTGTTCTATGATATGTTATTAGCCCGGCTTCGAAAAGTCTTTGAGCAGAATTCATGATTTTAGGTGCTGATAGACCTAAAATCCTGGAGCCTTCAGCAAGCATCGTATCGGTAGTGTGTGGTGGCGGTGGGTTAACTTCTACTATTTCTTCTCTAACATTTTCTACTATTATTTTCCCATGTTCACGTATTTTTTCAGCTAAACCTTTTGGAGCTTTAAATGTTAATTTTAGGTTTATGTCTTTAAGCTTAATAGTTATGAGCTCTGCTTTTTTCCTGTTTTTCAACGTTCTATCGACAATCCATCCTAGTACTGGTGTTTGCACTCTTCCAGCTGAAAGCCAGTGCATGTTAAATTCTTTCCATAATATAGGGCTTAGGCTAAACCCTATCCATCTATCTTCAATTCTCCTAACAATCTGAGCTTTAACCATGTTATGATCTATTGATGACAGATTTTTTAGTGCTTCAATTAATCCTCTCCTTGTCACTTCATGGAATCTTATGCGCCAAATGTTTCTATTGAGCGGTTTTAAAAGTAGTATTACATCCCATGCTATTTTTTCTCCTTCACTATCAGGATCGGTGCCTACAAGAATTTCATCTACTTGAGAAGCAAGCTGCCTTAAAGCCTTAATTACAGGTTTGCTCTCAACTAAAACTTTACCTCCACAATATGGGCATGCGGTTTCTTCTTCAGGAACATCTCTTCCACATCTTATACATCTTTTAATAGGTTTGTAAATAGGTTGAAAAACACCGTTCGTAACATTTACTCCGAAAAGTCCTTTGTCACTTACAAGGTCTAAGATGTGGCCTCCTGTAGCTGTTATTATCATTAATCTATCTTCGGTCATTACCTCAAATGTTTGAAGGGTTCCAATGGTTTTCCTTGTCGGCCTTCCAAAAAGCCTAGCTATGGTTCTGGCCTTATTAGGTGACTCTACAATAAAGAGTGTTGTCTTCATTAGCTCTCTTTCTTTAGTTTTAAGCTTTCCTTCTAAGGCTAGTCTAACTTTCCTTCTATCTTCATCTACTTCCTTCATTAGCTTATCTATATCTACTTCATCGTAATATTTGAATTCCACTGTTTCAAGAAGCCATTTAAGATTTCTTATAAGCGCATTAAACGCTTTTATTTCATCAATAACTAATACGCTTACTCCTTTAGTTATACCGCCAACATATAATCTGCTTGTTCTACCGCTTGCTTGTATGTAGGCTGTAGCATCAGGTATTATGAAGAAGTATTCTCCGGCTTTTTCTCCAAACGTTATTGTTCGGCTTCTTCTAAGTCTTTCTTTAACCTCTTCGTCTTTTAACACCTTGTTAAGGAAGTTAAGCGCGTCCTCGGCAACCTTTCTTACAAATTCAGGAAAACCAGTGAGCGATCTTCCTGTTTTCAAAGCTTCTCTTACGGCTTCTAATGTATCTCTAGTTGCTAATCTTACCTTTATTAGACCTCCTAAGACTCTATCAAATTCGTAAGGGTATTTTTCGTAAATAGCATCTCTAATTTCATTAAGCAGAATTAACCATCTACTTGGATGAAATTCTTCAAAGCTTATTCTAAGCCTAAATTTAGGTACTCCTGTAAAAACAGCATATCTTACTCTTTCAGGTAAATCTATTCCTCTAGTAAGTGGGCTGCGGTACGAAGCTATACCTACTAAAACATCAACATCTCCTGCAATAAATTTCTCGAAAAGTCTTCTTCTTGTCCCAAGATATGCTTCAGCATTAATACCGTTTTTCTTCAATGTATCTGTTATCTTCTTTACATACTCTGCTCCTTTATCCATAGGTACGAAAACTAGACCGCCTGTACCTAGTTTCTTAACAACATTAACTACTGTTTTCTCGAAAAGCTCCTTTGGGGGCTTAATATACATGTCAACTATATTTCTCCCTACTTCAATTTTGCCTCCAACAGTGAAGCCGAAGAGCGCATTAAGTATCTTTACTCTTTTTGTTCTTCTAGCTGTTTGTGTTGCTCCACTGACTATTACTTGACCTTTAACTTTAAGTCTGATATTGGTTTTTAACTTAGCTGCTTCACTTATTAGTTGTCTTGCTCTTTCAGGGTCTTCTCTCGCAAGCTTCCTAGCTTCACTTTCCATTTTCTGAGCTTTCTCTATGAGAGCTATTTCTTCTGGAGTAACGTTTAACATTTTAAGTACTATGTCAACGCTCTTACTTTTTCTGAGAAAACTGTCAACATCGTCTATAAAGGCAATGTTTATTGGTCGCTGTAGCTCTTCTCTCTTCATTAAGCTTATAGGTGTTGTAACAATTATCGAAGCATCAACAGTGTTTTCTAATTCTAAACGTTTTTGCTTATTAGTAAGTAAGCTATGATACGCTGAAACAAGAACTCCGTCAAATCCAAGTTTGGATCTTAGCTCTAAAAGTTTTTGATGAACCTGATGCGCTAAAAGGCTTGTTGGAAGCATTATAAGCGTTCTTTTGCCTTTACTGGCAGCATATAAGCTTAGAATCATTTGCATTGTTGTTTTACCGCTACCTGTAGGTGCCATCATGGCAAAACTTTCTTTATTAAGAAATCTTCTAGCCCATAGTCTCTGCAATCCCCACATCTTAGAACCTACAGCCCTAACAAACAATTCATCTATTTTCTTAACTTCTCTCTCTATCTCCCATATCCTATTTAGTTCACCATACATTTTGAGAACTTTATCTTCTACACGAGGTAAACATTTTTCACATGGTAAGCCTAATTCAAGTCTCTCAGAAGAAATAGACCCACCACAATTAGGACAAAGCTCCTTAAAGATTGCCGTTAATACCAGTACACTTCACCTCCACCTATTCATTGTATTTAAATTAGCATAAGGTCGCATCATAGGTGGAGGTTTCACTCTCCATATAAAACTTATGACACTTGCATTAGTTTTAAGTTTAATAGAGAACATTTTCTTCGCAATACGGTTTAATGCAAACTCTGATATAAACGTACATATAGAGAAAACTTCTTTTAGAATCATCAGTTTTCTCTTAAGTAATTTATGTTTTACCTTAACTGTTTCACTAAGTTTCATGTTTTACCACTAACCTATGATCTATCAATGAATTCATCTCATAGCTTAGCTTTAGCTGATCCTGATATATTTCGAAATTAGTTTCCTTACCCCAATTACCTTAGCTTTAAGGAGCATACTTAAATGGTTTACGGTGTTACGGTAGAGCAATTGCAGGTATTGAAAGTTTTTTCTTAATCTCTCTAGCTAATATATATGCTGATCCCTCTCTCGAAGCATCAGTAATTACAATCTTAGGCTTAGACTTTTCTACATATTCTAGCAGCTGTTCGAAATCTGCATGATCACTTAATGCAACTAAATATGTTTTTTCATTAATTTGTCTTAACGGCTCGGAAAACTCCCAGCCAGACAATACAATGTTTGTCACAGACTGTTTGCCATAAATTCTAGCAGTATTTAAATGCGCAAAAAATACATACCACCCTGTCTTAACGATTTCCTCAGCTTCAAAAGACTTATAATAAAATACTTCTTTAACCCGTAGCCCATGCTTCATAGCTGCTTTCGTTACTTTATACACTCTTCTAGGTACTACAAACGGTGCATCTATGCCTCGAGATCTTAGAATTTCCATGGCTTCTTGAATCTTTCCATGGTAACCAAAGATATGAACAGGTCCTTTAGCTAAACAGGTCTTAACAAGGTCTACAAATAAATCTTCCACCTCATATTTAAAAGGTCTTACATGGTTAGGATTGCCGTAAGTAGCTTCTATAACTAAAAGATCAGCTTCAAGAATAGGCGTTGAAGGTAATTTAAAATCCCCAGTGTAAACTAATCTATCATCTTCTTCATCAATAACTAAAACTTGAGCAGCCCCAATAATGTGCCTGGCTTTATGCAATGAAATTTTAGCATCTTTTATTTTTATTTCTTTATCATAGTTTAGGATTAAAGTTTTATTTTCCGGTATTTCATAACCTAAAGCCGTTAATATATCATATGTTGCTTCAGTCATGCCTATAAAGGGTGTTTTCTTAATGCTTTCCCTAAGGCCGTATATGTGGTCATGATGCGCGTGTGTTACTATGCGTAAAATAGCATTATCGTCATGCCCATCACATGCTATAAAGTTTTTAAAAACTACAGCCGAATTTTCCGTTATCTTAGCTTTCCTAAGCAGCCTATTGATGGTAGCGTCAAGCGTTAAGGACAAGTAACTGCTTGCCTCCAAACAAGTTACTGGGCCGTATGAAATGTTTATGTTTAACGCAGATTTATCTATTTCCTAGATCGTTTACTTGTAGAGTTCATTATAGTGTTTTAGCACCAAGTTTTTATCTTTCTATTAGAATGATAGGTTTTTGAGTTAAAACCTAATGCTGTGATAGCAATGGCCTTAAGAGTTACAAACACTTTAACAGGGCAGAAGGAAGTATTTGAACCCTTAATTCCCGGTCTCGTTAGAATGTATGTTTGTGGACCGACACCGTACGATCATACCCATATAGGTCATGCAAGAGCATACACTATCTTCGATCTTATAAGAAGATATCTTGAACTTAAAGGCTACAGAGTATTTCATGTAATGAACATTACAGACATAGATGATAAAATAATAAGAAGGGCAAAAGAACTGAATGTGCCATGGGAGGAAGTGCCTAAGAAATATACTGAAGAATTTTTAGACATAATAGTTAAGCTTAACATAAAAATGCCTCATGTAATGCCTAAAGTAACAGAGCATATAGAGGAAATTATAGAATTCATTAAGGGACTTATTGAAAAAGGTTATGCTTACGAAAGCCATGGAAGCATATATTTTAATGTAGATGCGTTTGAAGATTACGGTAAACTCTCTAAGAGAAAGCATAGAGAAGAATGGAGACAAGAGGAAGAAGTTCTTAAAGAGAAAAGGAAACCATACGACTTCGCATTATGGAAAAAAGTTAAGCCTGGAGAGCCGTGGTGGAATAGCCCTTGGGGTTCAGGTAGGCCTGGATGGCATATAGAATGTTCTGTTATGAGTAGCAAGTATCTTGGAGAACAATTTGATATACATGGGGGAGGGCAGGATCTAATATTTCCACATCATGAAAACGAAATTGCTCAAAGCGAAGCATATTTTGGAGTTAAACCATGGGTTAAATATTGGATTCATGTAGGCTATCTTACGATTAAAGGAGAAAAAATGAGTAAGAGCTTAGGAAATATTATACCAGTTTATGAGGTCTTTAAGAAATATAAACCTGAAGTGTTGAGGCTTTATCTCTTAAGTTCCTATTATAGAAGCCCAATGGACTTTACATGGGAGGGTCTGGAGCAAGCGAAAATATTGTATGAAAGACTTGTTATTCTCACGGAGAATGTGAAAAAGATTTTAAGAGAGGAAAATGTACCTCATAGAGTGGGATATGACGTTAGAGCTGTAGCTAAAGAACTTTCTTCTATAAGAAAGAGATTCTATGAAAGCCTTGACGATGACTTTAACATGGCTAAAGCAATGCCATATGTGCATAGATTCGTAAGTTTTGCCAATAAAGTTCTCGAATATAAACCAATATTTCCTGTAGCATTACTAATAATGGAATTCATTAAAGAAATGAACATGGTACTTGGAGTACTAGACAAACATCTTGTTCCAACAACAGATGTTGAAAAGAAGCTAAACCAGGTAATAGATGCTATAGTTAAGATTAGACATAAGTTTAGAATGGAAAAGGATTACAAGACATCTGACTGGATTAGGTCTGAGCTTGCAAGGGTTGGTGTAAAGCTTTTCGACGCTAAAGATAAGACAACATGGGTTATTGAATATTAAGATTAGTAAATCATAATTTTTAATGGAGACTAATAATGATTACGCTGTTAAGTGGAGGTACAGGCACACCTAAGCTTATTGAAGGCTTGAGACATGTAGTTAAGGATGAAGAATTAACGGTAATTGTGAATACTGCAGATGATGTGTGGTGGAACGGACTCTACATTTCACCGGATATAGATACCATATTGTACCTGTTTGCAAACATCCTTGACACAGATAAGTACTGGGGAATACGTGGCGATACCTTTCATGCGTTAAATCAATTATCAAAGTATAGTGCAGAATGGACATGGTTTAGCATAGGAGATAGAGACTTAGCAACGCATGTAATTAGAACATATCTTTTAAAGAAGGGATATAAGCTACATGAGATTGTAAAATATCTCTCAGAGAAAATGCATGTTAAAGCCACAATACTTCCTATGAGTAATGATAGAGTAGAAACCATAGTTAAAACAAATAAGGGCACTATGAATATTCAAGAATACTTGGTAAGGTTTAAAGCAGAACCAGAAGTTTACGAAATAAAGTTTCCGGGGTTGGAAAAAGCAAAACCCGCACCTGGAGTCATTGAAGCTATAGAAAGTGCAGACATGCTAATTATAGGTCCAAGTAACCCTGTAAACAGCATAGGCCCTATAATTAGCTTAAAAGGGGTCAAGGAGAAACTGACAAGGTTAAAAGCACCTATAATAGCTGTTTCACCTATAATCTCAGGGAAGCCTGTTTCTGGTCCAGCAGACAAGTTTATGAGAGCTTTAGGCTACGAACCATCACCTATAGGTATCGTGGAAATATATAAGGAGTTCTTAGATGGTATAGTTATAGATGTCGTTGATAGAAGCTTGGCTAAGGTAATAATGGACAAGTATAAGGTTAAAGTTAAAGTAGCAAACACCATAATGGTAACTCTCAAAGATAAAGTTAAATTAGCAGAAGAAGTTTTAGATTTTGCAAAAAGAATGAAGTAATAGCCGTTGAGCTGTAAAAACATGGAAATTACAGCCATAGTTCCCATTAAAGAATTCAGTAAAGCCAAAAGCAGGCTAGCAAAAATATTGCCTCTAAATGTTAGAATAGAATTAAGTAAAGCTATGCTTAAAGACGTCATTTTAGCCTTAGCTTCCAACTGCGAAATAAAGAACATTGTTATAATAACACCTAATAAGGATGTAGACGATGTAGTTACCATTTCTAAAAAGGTTAGAATACTTCATGATGAAGGCATAGGTCAAGTATTTGCTTTAAAAAAAGCATTAAATTACACCCTAGAAATGTATAACCCGGATGCTATTCTCATTGCTGTAGCTGACTTACCTTCCATAAGACCTCAGGATATAAGTAAAATGATACATTTAATACAAACATACCATTCAATAGTTTTAGCACCATCTACCGATGGCGGAACAAACGTTATGATACAATATCCTCCAGCAATAATAGATTTAAAATATGGGCCTATGAGCTTCAAAAAACACGTAGAAGAAGCCTATAGAAAGAAGGTATTCTTACAAATATATTTCTCCGAAACAACATCCATAGACCTAGATACGCTCGATGATTTAAAGCAAGTAATGAGAATACACGTATCTTACAATACAAGAGAGATCCTAAGAAAAATCAAAGAGGTCTACACTATATGAATGCTAATTCAGAGTTTATTGAAGGCGATTTCGTAGAAGATGTTAACAACATAATATTTGATGTCAAGGGCTTGGAGCATCCACCAACTAGAGTTATTGCTTTTCCACGATATATACCGGATGAGAAAGGCGATAGAATTAGAAAGGTAGGCAATAGAAAGTATGCTAAAATTTATGATTTAAACTTAAGATATACATACATGAAGAGATTTCTCAGAAAATACCTAGTTTATGACGAAGTTTTTGACATGGAGTTATGTGAAATACCTAAAACCGATATAATTAGACATTATAAACCAGCTAATAAATTAAAAGAATTAATAAGTAATATAGAATTTCTTGATGAAACGCAGCGAAGCGCATTAAAATTAGCTTTAATACTATCATACAAATCCAATGTACCGTTAAAAAATTTAGGAATAAGCGGATCTATAATGGTTGATTTACATAAAGATAATAGTGATATAGATATTGTAGTTTATGGAACAAAAGAATCTTTTAAAGTTATTGAGGCTCTTAGAGAGTTTTTCAATGAAGGAATATTGAGAAAATATAGTATGGATGAATATGAAAGGCTATACGTTTTTAGAAAAGCCTATGAGGTCTTAGATCTTAAAGCTTTCATTAAGCATGAGAAAAGGAAACTTTTTCAAGGAATGTTTAAAGGTAGAGAATTCTTCATAAGGTTTATTGAGAATTTATCTGAGAAGAAACCATACGGCTATTATAGATACAAGAATTTAGGTAAAATCACAGTCAAAGCAAGAGTCATTGATGACACACGTTCTATATTTACACCTGTAAGATACGTAATAGACAACGTTAAAATAATTGAAGCAGAAACGAAGCATCCAATAAAACCTGAAAATATCACTGAAATTGTTTCCTTTAGAGGTAGATTCTGTCAGCAAGTGTTTAAAGGTGAGAACATTATTGCTAAGGGTAAAATTGAAGCTGTCTTAGAAAATAATTACTTAACCCATTATAGAATAATCGTAGGAGGTTCACCTAAAGATTACCTAGTTAATGAGGAATTTGTAAAATGAGAAAATTGAAGCTATTCAAGGATAGAGACTTTATTGAGGACAAAGACGGATACATGTTCTGTGTAGTAGGATATGTTCATCCGCCAGATCGCGTTCTAGCATATCTAAAATATGTACCATCAAGAAAGAAGACAATATGGTATCGTGAAAGCGTAGGATATAGAAGGATCTTAAAGTATTATAGTAGTGTAGCAGTTTTAGATTCTATGCGGCTTCTCAGCAAAACCAAACCTAATTACATATACTATGATAACTACTTCAATATAAAGTTCATAGGTGTACCAAAGAGTGAAATTAGAAAACACTATATTCCTGAAAGGAAATTGAAAGAAATAATTAATAAACCAAGCAGAGATTCTCTTGAACAAGATCTTGTAGAACTAGTTAATTATTTATCAGAAATATCTGACATAAACTTAAAATACTTTGGAATTTCAGGCTCCATTCTTTTAAATATTCATAACCCTAAATACTCAGACATAGACTTAATGGTTTATGGCAGAGATAATTCATTTAAGTTACTAGGCATAATAGATCAAGCTATAAATGAAGGTGTAATTTCTTTACCAGGTAAGCGTATGTTAGAGACATGGTCTTATGAAGTTTCAAAACATCATCCACTCACACCTAAAGAGGCTATGAGGCTATATGTTGAAAGGAAAACAAGGTTAATATTTAAAGGTAAAAGAGTTTTTTCACTACATCCAGCAAGACTTGACAATGAAATATTAGAAAATTATGGAGACAAAATATACGTACCCATATGTTTAGCAAAAATTAAAGGCACTGTGAAAGATGACTCAGATTCTCTATTTTTACCAGCAACATACATCGTAGATGACGTTAAAATTATTGAAGGAGATTTTGAAGGAGAAATATATGAAGTAACAACATTTGAAGGATTATACTCTGCTTTACTTAAAGAAGGTGAAGAATTTATTGCATACGGAAAAGTAGAAAAGGTGATTGAAACGAGAACAGGTAAAACATATTATAGGCTTGTAATAGGCTCTACAGAAGCTAAAGGAAAAGACTATATAAAACCTATAAAATGGCTTAAAGGAGGTTGATTTGCTTGGCTAAGAAAATAGAGTTCATAGGCTTGGAAACAATACCTGAAATTAAAAAAGGTGACGACATAGGTAAGTTAATAGTTGAAGCATGCGAAAAAGAGAATGTAAACATAGAGAATGGAGACATAGTTGTTATAACACATAAGATAGTATCTAAAGCTGAAGGTAGAATAGTTAATTTACATAAAATAGTTCCTTCGAAGAAGGCCATAGAGATAGCAGAATACACAGGTAAAGATCCTAAACTTGTAGAATTAATCTTGAGAGAATCAGAAGAAATAGTTAAACTAACTAGTGAAGGACATATAATTGTAAGAACAAGGCACGGAATAATATGTGCTAACGCTGGAATCGATGCTTCAAACATTGCTGGAACAGAAGATATCGTAGCACTGATCCCCGAGGACCCTGATAGCTCAGCTAAAAAAATAAGGGAAAGAATAAGGGAGCTTACAGGAAAAGATGTAGCCGTAATAATTACGGACACTTATGGTAGACCGTTAAGAGAAGGTATGATAAACATGGCCATAGGTCTTTCCGGAATAAAGCCGTTTAGAGACTATAGAGGAAAACCTGACCTTTATGGTTATCAATTTAGAGTAACAATAATTGCTGTAGCAGATGAGTTAGCTTCAGCCGCAGAGCTTCTTATGGGTCAAGGGAAAGAGAAAATACCTGTAGTAATCGTTAAAGGATATAAGTTTGAAAGAAGCGAATTATCATCGGCTAGAGAGCTTAATATGCCTGAGGAAAAGTGGTTGTTTAAATAATTTACGAAGTATAATATCTATTAAGTTATTTTGAAACTACAAAGATATATACCACACCCGAGTATATTAGACAAGGATATTTATTCATTAGCGAGCTAGGTGAATCGGTTGGCAGGACGTCGTAGAAGAGAATTCGGCGAAATCAGAAAAATACAGGTAACCGGCGGTTCAACGTTCATTGTTTCTCTACCTAAACATTGGGTAACGAACGCTGGGCTTCATCCAGGAGATTCTATAGTAGTTTATGCGCAAAACGATAACACTTTATTACTAATGCCATTGAAAGAAGCATCTAAGAGGAAAGAGGTTACACTCAGTATTAAAAGCAAGGAATGGTCTATTAACAGAGCTGTAAGAATGCTTGTAGCATCATACGTTGCCGGAGGCGACATAATTAAACTTGTTGTTAAAGATGGAACAGCACCTATAGAAGACAAGAAGATTCTTAGAGATTTCATAAGAAGATATCTTGTTGGAGCGGAAGTTGTCGAAGATATACCGGAAGGTCTTGTAATACAAGTTATAGCTAATGTTGAGGAACTTAAAATAATAAATATCCTGCAAAGAATGCACAAACTAGTCTGGAGTATGATTAAAGACACTATAAGTGCTTTTCTTAACTTAGACAAAGGCCTTGCAAGAGATGTAATAATGAGAGATGATGAAATAGATAGATTCTACTTTCTCTTCATAAGACAGCTAAACTTGTCACTTCAAGATAGAAGAATAATGATTGATGTCGGTTTAGAAGAACCTGCCGATGCGATAAACTTAGCTATGATAGCTAGAAATGTTGAAAGAGTTGCTGATCATACAGCGTATATATCGGGTAAAATAATAAAACTAACCAAGAAACCTTATGACCCGCTTAAATCAAAAATAGAAGAACTAACTAAAGCCGTAATAGAAGTTTTTAATGAAGCCATGAATGCTCTATACAGTATGAATGATAATATGGCTTTAAGGGCAATAGAACGGGCAATGAAATATATGAAATTAGAAGAGGAAATAGAGAAAATAGTTTCCTCAGTAAGCACAGTTGATGTTGATATGCCCTTCTTAAGACTAATAATCGAACGTTTACGAGGAATGCTTGTAGACGCTGAGGATATAGCTGAACATACCATGGATATGATAGCTATTAGAAAAAGATAGAAAATTTACTTTAATTAATAATTGAGCGAACTACTTTAGTTTATAGCCTATTTTCCTAAGGAAATCTCTTCTCTCCCTTATCTTCTCTTCTGTTTCAATACCTACAGGCTTATATCCGTCTACGACGCCTAAAAGTCCTCGTCCCTGTTCAGTTTCTACAACTACAGCTTGAATAGGATTCGCTGTAGCAGCAAAAATTCTAGTGACTTCTGGAACATTTTTCAAAGCGTTAAGAACATTTATTGGCCAACCATCTTTTAAGTATATGACGAAAACATGGCCGGCTCCTATCTTTAGGCATGTCTCAGCAGCTAGCCTCTTTAATTCTTCATCGTTACCTTCATATCTTACTAATCTATCGCCGCTTGCTTCGCAAAAGCCTAAGCCAAATTTTATTGAAGGACAGCTATTAACTATTGCTTCGTATATGTCTTCAGTAGATTTTATGAAGTGGCTTTGACCTATAATTATATTTACTCCCTTTGGAAGAGGCAGCTGAACGATTTCTACTTTAAATTTTTCACCCACAACAATTCCCCACAATAATTTGAAGTTTAGGAAATCCATAAATATGTCTCTTCATACTTAAAATAAATGCAAAAGTAGCGTGGAGAATATTTATGGAATATGGAGCGTTATATCCTCCTAGTATAGACCAGTGGTATCTGCTCGTTAAAATACTCATAAGCTTTCTTGCTGGAGCACTTATCGGTTTGGAGAGAGAAAAAGCTAAGACCTCGGTTCTTAAAGAAGAGGGTGAATCAGGGCTTCCGCCAGGTGTAAGAAGCTTCGGCTTCATAAGTTTACTAGGCTTATTCTCAATAGTTATACCTCAAATTGTAGGTCAAAGTGTAGGCTTGATCGAGTTCGTTAGAATATTACCGATAGCAATAACGATACTTACAGTTTCAATAATAGTTCTCTATAGTGCATATAGATTACTGATGGTTAAAGAGGCTGGTATAACAACACCTTTAGCATTAAGCTTAACCTTTGCCGTAGGTATACTGATAGGCTTGGATAGGCTTATTGAGGCAATAGCTACATCGGTTTTCGTAACATTTATGTTAGCTATCAAGTTAAGAATAGAAGCTTTAATCAGATTTATAACTTATGAAGAACTACTATCAATGCTTGAAATAGGTATAATCGTTTTCCTTTTAGGACCATTTTTAGCCGTTGATGTTTATGACCCAGTACTTCATGTAATTAACTTCAAGGTTCTTTACATATTTTTTGTAGTTATTCTCGTATTCTCTCTTCTTGGATACTTTCTAGTGAAAATTAAAGGACCTAAAGCTATAGAGTATTTTTCCTTTTTCGGAGGACTTGTACATAGTGAAGCAGCAGTTGTAAGTGTAATTAAACTGAGAAGGCATTTAAGAATTCCTAACTCTATTGTCTCAGGAAGTATAATAATAGCTTCTACAGCTATGATCTTTAGAAACATTATGTTAACATTAGTTATGCTTATAGTTACTGTAAGCCATTTGGTTTTAGGCGAAATTCCGTTCATGGTCTTTGCTATAGCGTTTCTAATATCTGCTCTAGAAGGATATTTTATGGTTAAGCTCGCTTTTGCGACGCCAATACCTGTATCTGAGGAAAAGATTAAAGGTATGGAAATAGCTAAACCAATAAGCTATTCCATAGCCTTAAAAGCCCTGCTAATTTTTGCAGCAATGCTAATCGTAGTAACCTATACGACCTTCGCTTTCGGTAAACACGGTGTAATAATATCATCTATATTTGGAGGTTTAGTGAGTGCAGAGGCGTTAATATTCACAGTGTTTTCCCTTCTTTCAGCAAAGAAAATAGCTGTAAATACCGCCCTAGCAGCAGCTCTTCTAGCCACAGGATCAGCAATATTAAATAAAATATTTTTCGCAAAAGCCGCAGGGGCTGAAAGCAATATTTTAAAACAAATAATATGGCAACTAGCAATACTATCATTACCTGTTGAAATAGCTGGAATATATATAGCATTCATTGCAGGGTAAAAAGCTGCAGTTAATTTCATTTTTACAATAGCCATGAAATCAGCACGTCTATTATAATAAACTCTTAAATATTCTGATGCTTGTAACTGCGATAAAAAGCAAGGTTATAGTGAATTGATCTCTATAAAAACTTTAAATTACAATTGAAGGTCTTAATAAACTATACCAATATATGGTAAAGTTTATATAAGCCGGTCTAGAAAGGGCACTTGTCCCGCAAGAAACATGTGCTGTTTCTTGCTGGGATATCAAGCGTAAAGTAAAGAGTGGAAAACATTTGGGTAGAGAAGTAAAAATTAAAGACCTAAAGCCCGGAATGGATAATATATCGATAAAAGTAAGAATTCTTGAAGCAGGTAAACCTAAAGTTATCCAAACGAGAAAAGGTTCAAGAATAATATCAGAAGCCCTTGTCGGCGACGAAACAGGAAGAACAAGAATGACACTATGGGGCAAGAAAGCAGGAAGCATAAAAGCAGGAGAAGTAATAAGGCTTAGAAAAGCTTTCGTAACGGTGTTCAGAGGAGTAGCTCAATTAAACGTAGGAAAACAAGGAGAAATAGTGAAAATTGATGACAGCGAAGTTGTAGCTTCAAACAAAATCCCGGAAACATCACCTAAAGTAGAATCTTACAGAAGACCGTACAGAAGAACTTCGTTCAGAAAATCATGGTAAAGAAATATGAGGGAAAATTCATGGAAAAAGAGATATTAGACAAAAAACCGGTAAGAAAAGGTACACCAATAGGAAAAAGCGACGAAGGCTACGTTGTTAGCCTAGATGAAAATCACGCTTACACATTAAACCCAGCAGCATTTTACATATGGCTTCTATGCAGCGGAGAACTAACAGTAAACGAAATCGTAGACAAAATCGCAGAAGCCACAGGTATTAAGAGAACGGAACTCGAAGAACCTGTTAACTACATTATAAAAGAGTTATTAAGAGTAAAACTCATAGAATAATTAACCCTACACACATAAGCAAAAAACATAACACAACATTTTTTCTTTTTCCAACACATTTTAAGTTATTCTTAAGTAGCCGCATAGAATCTTTAACCTAATATACTTCTTACCTTGTAAATAATACTATGTAGTTAATGAGGGAAGTTTATGAAGAAACCTATTAAGTTAGGTATTTCAATTTTGGATGAATATGTTGGTAGCTTAAAACCCGGAACAACAATACTTATTGAAGGTTCGCCGGAAACCTACTCTTACCTATTACTTCACAGAATAGGGTATCAAGTTTCTAGAGCAGGAGTGAAAGTAACGTATATAATTTGGGGGGATAGTGTAGAAGACTATAGAGAAGCTGCAATTAATGTAGGATTAGACGTGCTAACTCTTGAAAGAGAACATCTATGGAAATATTTTTCGGTGACTTCTCTAAATGAATTATGGGACGTTGCACTAAAAGAAGCAGCTAAATCGTTGATCCTAATAGATGCTACATCAATGCCTCTAGAATTATCTCTAAAGGAAGCCATGGAATTAAAGAACATGGCTGAGAAGTGGGGTACAATCGTAGTTGCATCTATAACGCCTCTTGTAATAGAAGAAAAAACGCTTCTTCTACTAGAGAAACTATTTGACATCGTATTAGAACTACAGGTGAAGATAATTAGAGATGAAGTAAGATATCTAATGAATATTAAGAAGCACAAGAAAATGCCTAAGAAAGGTCTTATAATAACCTACTCTATAGGAGCACAAGGGATTAAGGTGGAGCAATTAAGAAAAATACCATATTGAACATGGGAAAATACCTTAATAGCAAGTAAAGAATAAGTGCGACAGCAAAATACACTTAAAGCGAACAATCTTAAATATACTTAGAATACTGGAATAAGAATATTTTAGGGAAACTGAATGGGTATTTTAGAGAAAATAAGAAGAAAACTAAACAATAATGTAAATCCTGGTTTGGCAAAGGGAAAAGTTGTAGCAAAAACTGTAGCCATTAAAGCGAAAAAGGAACCGCCTAAAAAAAGAACCTTGGTTAAAAACGTATATGCTGTAAACCCACCATACGCTTATGTAATGATATATATTGATGAAAAAGGCATCTTAAGATACAATGTATTAGAACCCTATCTTGTACCAGAAGAGAAAATATACTATAAAGAGATAAAGGAGCTAATACTTGAAGAAGCAAAGATACCTATTGCAGCATTAAGAGATTATAGAATGGCATCAGAGGTTCTCTCTAAAACAATAGATGAGATAGTAAAGAGGTATAGAATAAGACTTCAAAAGGAATCTATAGACAAAGTTAAGTATTATATAGCGAGAGACCTTG
>Ga0190363_1000132_pt1 | contig 41545 bp, 46 predicted proteins | sample 48721867_MG_FD_161272 | JGI IMG/M metagenome (GOLD analysis project Ga0190363, IMG submission 161272) | Hydrothermal vent microbial mat bacterial communities from Southern Trench, Guaymas Basin, Mexico - 4872-18-6-7_MG | ecosystem: Environmental > Aquatic > Marine > Hydrothermal vents >... | reverse complement strand
ATTTGGAAGAACGAGACGGAAATTTGTTATCAATCTACCGAAAGTACGAAGAGTTAATGGAATTTAATAAGGTAATAGATTTCGGTGGAATTTTGACGGATACGCTTCGTTTATTTAGTGATTCAGAAATCTTAGGTAAATGCCGAAAAAATACAAAATATATTTTAGTTGATGAGTATCAAGATATAAATCAGGCACAATTTGAATTCATTAAATCCCTCTGTACTGAGGATACTGAGCTTTTTTGTGTTGGAGACGACGACCAAAGCATTTATGGATGGCGTGGTGCTAAACCAGATTTTATTCTAAATTTTAAGAAAGATTTTATAGATGCTAAAGAGTTATCTTTGGATGAAACCCGCAGATGTTCTGAGAATATTATAAAGGCTGCTCTTAATCTAATTTCCAAAATTCCTGGAAATAAAAGAAGGCCTAAAACTATCGGTGCTTATTCCAAAGGAGGAGCTCCGGTTTATATCCTAAAATCTTCAAGCGAAGTTCAAGAAGCTCGATGGATTGCTGGCTGGATTAAAAATGAAATATTTAAGAAACAAATATCCCCTCAAGAAATACTAATAATTTGTAGAGATATTGAGTTGGCAAAAGATGTAGTATCTGAATTAAAGAAAAGAAACATTCCCGTAGAGTATTGGCGAGAGGGGGCTATGTTTAAAGATCGCGAAGTAAAAGATATATTTGCACATTTGAGAGTAATTGTGAATCCTGAAGATAATTTAGCTTTAAGGCGTTGTTTGTTAAGCAAAAGTGTAAGGAATGTTGGCGCAAAAAGAGTATCTTATTTTCGAAAAGAGGCACAAAGATTAAATAGACCCATCTGGGACATTTTATTATCTAATTACAATTGCTCCCGCGCAAAAAAATGGGAAAGAAATATTTTTGAATTTATTAAATGGATTAAAGGATTAATGAATAAAGATACTTCGGTTGGAAATTTGATTGATGAGATTATTAAGAGATTACATCCTTCGGAAGACAATAGACATATAGAAAAATTAAAGAAGCTAGTTCAGGCACTATCAGATATATCTTTAAAGAAATTTTTAAATGAGATAGTAATAAAAAGAAGGCTGGATATAATAGAAGGTGGCCCTGAACCAGAAGAAGAGGGAAAAGCAGTAGCAGTGATGAGTATGCATTCGTCAAAAGGACTGACCTATAGGATAGTATTTATATTAGGAATGGAAGAAGGAATTTTTCCAAGGAATAACTCAAAGATAGATGATGAGGAAAGGAGATTGTGTTATGTAGCAATGACAAGAGCAAAAGAGAAATTATTTTTGTGTACTGCGAAAAGGCGAAAAGGTCGTCCTGCTAAAGGTGTTAATTTTTTTGATACTCCTTCTAAATTTTTGGAGGACATTTTGCCTTGTGAGGCTCAAATAATAGATAATCACTCTAAAAATTAAAATCTAAACATGGAGTTCAATTGGCCAACAAAAAAATTAGGTGAGGCTTGCGAATTTATTTTTGGCTACTCCTTCAGAACCGATGATTTTAATGAAAATGGTAAAGGCTTACCTGTTATTAGGATTGGTGACATTGATAAAGGAATTACAGAAAAGTTTTATGACGGAGATTATGATAAAAAATATTTAGTCAAAAAAGGGGATATTTTAATCGGTTTGAGTGGTTCAATAAAAGTTAATAAATGGAAAGGTGAAAAAGCATTGCTAAACCAAAGAATTGTCAAAATACATAACTTTAAACCAGAAGTTTTAGGAGATTTTATCTTCTATCAGCTACCAAGCATTTTGAAAAGATTGGAAGTCCAAATAGCTCAAGGGACGGTAAAAAATGTGTTACTTCCACATTTGTCAAATCTTAAAGTGTTAATTCCCCCTCTTCCTATCCAACAAAAAATCGTTGAGCGATTGGATGCGATTAAAAAGGCACAAGAATTAAATGACAAACAAATCGCTCTTGCCGAAGAACTTTTCCAGAGTTTATTAAATAAAGAATTAAATCTGAAAATACAAAAATGGGGAGTAAAAAAGTTAAAGGAAGTATGTATAAAAATTACTGATGGAACACATCGTACTCCTAAATACGTTGATAAGGGAATACCATTTTTGACGGTGAAAAATGTTAAAGAGGATGGGTTGGATTTTAGAGATGTTCAATATATTTCTAAAGAAGAACATAATCGGTTAATTAAAAGATGTCACCCTCAGAAAGGAGATGTTCTTTACACAAAAGTTGGGACTACAGGAATAGCGAAGATGATTAATATGGATAGAGAGTTTAGTATCTTCGTCAGTGTGGCATTACTTAAAGTCAATAAGGAAAAAATCTTACCAGAATTTTTAGAAAAAGTTTTGAATATTTCTTTCTGCCGTCGGCAGGCCTATTTATATACCCAAGGCGCCGCTAATCAGAATTTGGTTATTAGAGATATAGAGCGGATCAAAATCCCCCTTCCGCCGCTTGAAGCCCAAAAGAAAATCGTTGAAAAACTCTCTGCTGTCCAAGAATACAAAAAGAAACTCCTCAAACAAAAACAACTCCTCCAAGAACTTTTTGAAAGCATATTAAATAAATCAATGAAAGGTCATGTCTAATAAATTATTAAATCTATGGCAAAAAAATCACGATCCACTTGGTATAGATACGAAGAAAGAACAGCTAAACGGCGGAGAGTAAAACATAAAGGTGGTCCCGGGAAACCAGATGCTCAAAAAGGGAGGAAAAAAGAAGAGTACAAAGATTGGAATAGGCCTGTTTATAAAAGCGTTTTAGTTAAACTCTACCGAAAAGGCATAAAAAATGTAGTAGCAAAGAAAGGTTTCACAAAGCCCGCAGAAGAATATGCGAGAATAAAAGGCATGAGACTTTATAGGGGTAGAAAGAGAATTTCCTAAAAATGGAGGGAGTATCAGTAAGAAGAAAGAGGGAGTAGAAGAAAAATGGGCATGCATATCTTTCAGTTATTTCTTAAAAGAATTAAATCAAAAGAATTAAAAAAAACGATTTTGCTAACTGGAAGGATTTGGAGTTGTGAAAGTTAAGGAAGTTGGGAAAAGATTATCCTGATAAGTAGTTTGCATTGTAATACAATCTGAGTGTAGAATGAGTATGTATTGCAGGCAAAATAATCTATTATGGAGGAACAAAAATTAGAAAATTTTACATTATTTTTGATCCTTTAAAAGTTTTCTCCCGCCTCATTTTTTTACCCTGTGTTGATCATCCGATCGGTCAATTTTGTTAACACATACCGTTTTTTACGTTCGTAAGAAATGGCTATATTTTAATTAAAATGGACTAACTAAAAAAATTTTGTAAAATATTTAATTTTTATGAAGCCTCAAAAATTAATTTTGCTTTTATCACTTTGTGTGATTTTGAGTTTTATTGGAGGAGGGATGGGAGCAAAGTTTTATCTTGAAAATTTTTGGAGCCCTCCTCAGATAAAATACAATCCTCAAACTTCTCAAGAATCTGCCATAATTGCGGTGGTGAAAAATTCTTTGCCCTCTGTTGTTTCAATTGTGGTTGAGTCAAAACGTCCTATTTTTGAGGAGTTTCCTTTCTTTTTTGAGGAAGAAAAATCTGGAGGAACAGGATTTATTGTCTCAAAAGATGGAATGATTTTAACAAACAAGCATGTAGTTGATTTTGAAGGCGCAAAAATAAAAGTTATCACCCAAGATGGCAAGGAATATAAAGCCAAAATTTTAGCCAAAGATCCTTTTCAGGATCTTGCTATTTTAAAAATAGAAAAAAAAGAAAAAAAATTTAAACCCCTGCCTTTTGGTGATTCGGACAAACTCCAACCAGGGCAAACAGTCATTGCCATTGGTTATGCTTTAGGAGAGTTTCCAAACTCAGTTTCAGTTGGGGTTGTTTCTGGTCTTTCAAGAAGGATTGTTGCCGGAGGCGGAGGAAAAACTGAGGTTTTGGAAGAAGTAATTCAAACAGACGCAGCCATTAACCCAGGAAATTCAGGAGGTCCTCTTTTGAACTTAAAAGGTGAAGTTATAGGGATAAATGTTGCCAAAGTTGAGGGAGGAGAAAATATTGGTTTTGCTATTCCAATCAACAAAGCCAAAAAAGCGCTCCAAAATACCAAAACCAAAGGGAAAATTGTTTATCCCTTTTTGGGTGTAAGATATGTTCTTTTAACAAAAGAACTCAAAGAGAAATACAACCTACCCTTTGATTATGGAGCCTTAATTTATGGGGGAGAAAAGGATGCGGTTATTCCTGGCTCACCTGCTGAAAAAGCAGGGTTGAGAGAGGGAGATATTATTTTAGAAGTTGATGGTAAAAAAATTACCTCTCAAAATTCCTTAGCAAAAATGATTTTGAAAAAAAATCCAGGTGATAAAGTGAAACTTAAAATTTGGAGAGATAAAAAAATTATTAAAAAAGAAGTTATTTTGGGAGAAAGATCCAGTTAATGAGGTCTCCAAAAAAAAGGATTTTCCCAGGAATGGACTCTTTTTTTGTTTCTTGAAATTGCGTTGATAATAACAAAATTTTGAGGCACTTTTTTTGCTTCGATACATGTTTTCACAAGGGAGATTAAATCTTTATGGGAAAGAAAAATTTTTGAGTAATCTTTTTCTGGAAAAAAAGGAGTGTTTTTTTCATTCACCCCTCCAAGTCTTAAGCAGACAACCTCCAAATTTTTATATTTTGCATAATACCTTCCCAAAGTTTCCATAAAGACTTTTTCTGCACCATAAAGACTATCAGGACAAGGAACTTTATCAGGTCTGAGAAGTTTTTTTCCTTTGTGATCATAAAAAGAATCTGCATGCAATGAGGATGCCATAATTACCCTTTTTATTTTGAGACGAAAGCAAACTTCATAGATATTAATTGTCATTAAAAAATTATCTGGTAGAAGTTTTCCTTCTTTGTAATCGTTATGTCTCCAAGCAAGATGGATGATGCCAAAACACCCTTTTAAAACTTTTAGTAAAAGTTTAAAATCTCTCACATCATATTCTGGTAAATCTAGGGCTAAAATCTCGTAGTCTTTTTTTAAATTTTGAGTTAGAACTTTTCCAACAACCCCTTTTGCACCTGTGATTGCAATTTTCTTTTTCATTGAATTTTATTTTAGAGAAATATAGTGGCATTTTAAATAAGTCTTGACTTTTTCTGAATTTTTTTGTATAAAAAGAAAGGAGGTGAAAAAGATGGGAATTGAAAGAATAATTCCACAACCTAAGGAATCAGAAATAACAGGAGAACCTGAAGAACCAGAAGTAATAGTGCCGTGGGAGAAAGACATGAAACAGAAGGTAGAACGCTCACCTTTGATCAGAAGTCTCGAAGACGTCTTGGAAGAAAAAGAAAAAGAGGAACAGGAAGAGCGAGAATTTGAAGAGAAGATAAAAAGTGTTTTAAAAAAACATAGACTGCTTGGATCAGGTGAGATAGTGATTGAGCTTGAAGATGGGACAAAAATTGATGTGTCGGCGGAAGGCAAGATTCAAATTCGGGTGAGTGATGATAATGGAGTTGAAGTTGTAGACCCTGATTACAAGTTAAGTCAACTTGCTGACAAGAGAGTGAAAGTAGTTTTTAAAAAGTAAGTGATCAAAAACTAAAAACTTTTTACTTTTTTCTTTTTTTCAATTTCTCTTTTTATCCTTAGGGCTGTTATTTGATGGCGCTAAAGATAAAAAGAGACTATTTTTTATTTAAAAAATTTTTTTAAAATAAATTTTATGGATCAAAATTTTACATTTAAGGCGCAACAAGCCCTTCAAAGGGCCCAAGAAATTGCTGCTTCTTTGAGGCATCAGCAAATCGATGCTTTACATCTTTTAGCAGCCCTGCTTGAAGATAGAGAAGGGATGGTTTGTCAGATTTTAAAAAAACTTGGAAAAAACCCTGAGATAATTAAAGAAAGAGTTAAAAATATTTTATCTTCATTACCAAAAGTTTTTTCTCTTACTCCTCAGGTTTATTTCACTCAAGATTTTGCCAGGGTAATGGATGAGGCAAGAAAAGAGGCTCAAAGAATGCAGGATGAGTATGTTTCTTGTGAGCATTTGTTTTTAGGAATTTTGCAGACTTTTTCCCGTGCAAGAGAAGTTTTAAGAGATATAGATTATTGGGCGGTTTTGCGGGTGATTAATGAAATTCGTGGTGGAGAGAGAGTGACTGATCAACATCCAGAATCAAAATACAATGTAATTGAAAAATATACTCGTAATCTCACTCAAGAAGCACGCGAAAAGAAACTTGATCCAGTAATTGGAAGAGAAAATGAAATCAGAAGAATTATTCAAATTATTTCTCGTAGAACAAAAAACAACCCTATTCTTGTAGGAGAAGCAGGAGTAGGGAAAACAGCCATTGTTGAAGGATTGGTTCAAAGGATTGTTTCAGGAGATGTTCCTGAAAGTTTAAGAGATAAAGAAATTATTTCTTTAGATATGGGTGCTTTGCTTGCGGGCACAAAATACAGAGGAGAGTTTGAGGATAGACTCAAAGCTCTTTTGCGTGAGATTAAAAAATCAAAAGGAAAATATATCATTTTTATTGATGAAGTCCATACTTTAATTGGAGCAGGAGCAGCCGAAGGAGCGGTTGATGCTTCTAATCTTTTAAAACCTGCTTTGGCTCGAGGAGAACTTCGCGCAATCGGAGCAACTACTCTTAGAGAATATCAAAGATACATTGAAAAAGATCCTGCTTTTGAGAGAAGATTTCAGCCAATTTATGTTCATGAACCATCAATTGAAGATACGATTGCTATTTTGCGAGGAATAAAAGGAAAATATGAAATGCATCATGGAGTGAAAATAAAAGATTCTGCTCTTGTGGCAGCAGCAAAACTTTCTGCTCGGTATATTACAGATAGATTTTTACCTGACAAAGCAGTTGATTTAATTGATGAAGCAGCTTCAGCTTTAAGATTAGAAGTGGAGTCTGAGCCAGAAATGTTAGAGAAAATAAAAAAAGAAATTTTAAGACATCAAATTGAACTTGAAGCCCTTAAAAAAGAAAAAGGTGAGAAAAAAAGAATAAAAGAAATTGAAAAAAAACTTTCAAAACTTCAAAAAGAAAAAGGAGAAATTGAAAAAAAATGGAAAGAAGAGAAAAAAGTAATTGAAAGGATTAAATCTTTAAAAAAACAAATTGAGAAATTAAAAGAGGAGGCTCAAAACTATGAGAAAATAGGTGATTTTCAAAAAGTCGCCGAGTGGCGCTACTGGAGATTACCTCAGACTCAAAAAGAACTCAAAGAAATTGAAACAAAACTTCAAAAAATTCAAAAAAAAGAAAGACTTCTTAAAAGAGAAGTTACTGAGGAGGATATTGCCAAGATTGTTTCTTCTTGGACAGGAATTCCAGTGGAGAGATTAATTGAAAGTGAAGCACAAAAACTTTTACGTCTTGAAAAAGAAATTCACAAAAGAGTGGTTAATCAAGAAGAAGCAGTTAAAGCAGTGGCAAATGCAATTAGATGTTCCCGTGCCGGACTTTCAGAGGAAACAAAACCTTGGGGAGTGTTTTTGTTTTTGGGTCCAACAGGGGTGGGGAAAACTGAACTTGCTAAAGCTTTGGCTGAAGTTTTATTTGATGATGAAAAAGCTCTTTTACGCTTTGATATGTCAGAATATATGGAAAAACACTCTGTTTCAAAACTCATTGGTGCTCCTCCTGGTTATGTTGGATATGAGGAAGGAGGATATTTAACTGAAAAGGTTAGAAGAAGACCCTACTCTGTGATTTTGCTTGATGAGATAGAAAAAGCCCATCCTGAAGTTTTTAATATTCTGCTTCAAGTTTTTGATGAAGGACATCTTCGAGATGCAAAAGGAAGGTTGGCGAACTTTAAAAACACAATTATTATAATGACTTCCAACATCGGCTCAGAGGAAATTGAACGATCAAAAATTGGCTTTGGAGAAAAAAGGGAAGTTTCTTTAAAAGAAAAAATAGAAGAAAGACTTAAAGACTATTTCAGACCAGAGTTTTTAAACCGGATTGATGAAATTATTATTTTCAAACCCTTGGGGCAAAAAGAAATGGAAAAGATTCTTGAAATTCAGTTTGAGAAAATTAAAAAAAGACTTGAAGAAAGAAGAATTTTTATTTCTTTAACTGACAAAGCAAAAAAACATCTTGCCAAAAAAGGTTATGATTCAAACTTTGGAGCACGACCTTTAAAAAGAGTTTTGCAAAATCTTTTGTTAAATCCTCTCTCCTTGATGATCGTCCAGGGAAAGGTTAAAGAAGGAGATGAAATTTTAGTTGATGAGAAAGAAGGAAAACTTGTTTTTGAAAAATTTTCCAAAAAGAAGAAAGTGCCAAGGAGAGAAAAAGTTTTAACTTATTAATGACAGGTGAAATTTTTCTCATTTTTGTCTTTCTGATTTGTTTTTTGCTTTTCTTTTTTTACTTTCAAAAAAGAATTGAAAAAATTGAAAAAAAAGATCTTTTTTTGTATGTAAAAGAGGATATTGAAACCCTTAAAAGAAAAATCGATGGAAAGGACTCTTTTTTTGTTGAACTTGCAAAAGAACTTTCTTCGATAAAAGAGGTGGCAAGAAGCATTAAGGATATTAAAGAAGCAATGTCTGCTCCAAAAATTAAAGGCAATCTTGGCGAGTTAGCTTTAAAAGAGCAAATTGAAGCAGTCTTGCCAAAAGATTTTTTTAAAATTCAAGCCGAAATTTCTCCTGGAAGGATTGTTGATGCAGTCATAAAAACAAAAGAGGGTATTATTCCTATTGATTCAAAATTTCCTTTAAATTCTTTTTTGAAATGTAAAAATGCTTCTCAAGAAGAGAGAGAGAAAAGAAAAAAAGAATTTCAAAAAGTTTTGAAAAAATATATTGAAGAAATTTCTCAAAAATATATTTTACCTCATCAAGGAACAGTTAATTTCGCGGTTCTTTATATCCCAAATGAAAAAATTTTTTATGAAATTTTATTTGAGAACGAAGAAATATTTAACTTTGCAGCCGAAAAAAAAGTTTTTTTTGTTTCTCCAAGGACATTTTATTATTTTTTAAAAATCATTTTTCTTTCTTTGCAGGGAGCAAGAGTTGAGAAAGAAGCCAAAAAAATTTTAGAGATTTTAGAGATTCTAAAAAAAGAAAATCAAAGTTTAATTGACGAGATTTCTTTGCTTAGCTCTCATCTTGAAAAAGCAAGAAAATCTCAGGAAAGGCTTTTGCAAAAATATTTATCTTTTAAAGAAAAACTTGAGATGAAAGATTTTCTGGAAAAAAAAGAATAATTTTGCTAAAATTAAAATTTCTGAGGGCTTTTTAATTTTTTATGAAAAAACCGTCTTCGGATTACAAAGCTGAGGATATTTTTGTTTTAGAAGGGCTTGAACCTGTAAGAAAAAGGCCAGGGATGTATATTGGTTCAACCGGAACTGAAGGATTTCATCATCTTGTTTGGGAGTGTGTTGATAATGCTATTGATGAGGCAATTGCTGGATTTTGCTCTGAGATTTTAGTGGAAATTTTATCAGAAGACAAAATTAAAGTTCAGGACAATGGACGTGGAATACCAATAGAAATCCATCCTCAAACAAAAAAATCCGCTTTAGAAACAGTAATGACTTATTTACATTCTGGAGCAAAATTTGGAGGAAAAGTTTATCGGGTTTCTGGAGGATTGCATGGAGTAGGAATTTCAGTAGTCAACGCTCTCTCCGAATGGATGAGAGTTGAGGTAGAAAGAAATGGAAAAAAATATTTCCAGGAATATAAACGAGGAAAACCAACTACCCCGGTTAAAGAAGTAGGCAACTCAGAAAGAGTTGGAAGCACAATTATTTTTAAACCAGATCCTTTAATTTTTAAAAAACAAAAATTTAGTTTCAAAAAAATTGTTTCTCACCTGAGAGAACAAGCCTACCTTGTGCCCTCCCTTTTAATAAAAATTATTGATAAAAGAGAAAAACCTGAAAGAAAATATGCTTTCTTTTTTGAAGGAGGTGTAAAATCTTTTTTAAGATATCTTTTAGAAGGAGAAAGACCAATTCAAGAAGAAATTTTTTATTTCAAAAAAGAGGTTCAAAATGTAGAAATAGAAAGTGCTCTTTGTTGGACTGAAGATGTGGAGGAAGAAATTTTAAGTTTTGCCAACAATGTGGCTACAAAAGAAGGAGGGACGCATCTTTCTGGTTTTAAACGAGGTTTGACAAAGGCAATTCAAAAATGGGCAAGAGAGCAAAAAATAATTAAAAATGAAAAAATAGAAGGAGAAGATGTAAGAGAGGGTTTGACCGCTATTATTTCAGTCAGAATTCCTGAACCAGAATTTGAAGGACAGACAAAACAAAGGCTTGGAAATCCAGAGGTGAAATCTATTGTTGAAAAAGTAATTTCAGAGGAGGTTTGGAAATTTTTTGAAAAAAATCCCTCAGATGCTAAAAAAATAATTGAGAAAATTAAACTTGCTGTCAAAGCAAGAGAGGCAGCCAAAGCAGCTAAAGAAACAGTTCTCAAAAGAGGACTTTTTGAAAAACTTTCTTTACCAGGGAAATTGGCTGATTGTATTTCAAAAAATCCAGAGAAAAGAGAACTTTTTATTGTTGAAGGAGAATCTGCTGGAGGTTCTTCAAAGCAAGCAAGAGATAGAAACTTTCAGGCAATTTTACCAATCAAAGGAAAAATTTTAAATGTTGAGAAAGTTCATTTAAACAAAGCATTAACTTCAAAAGAAATAAAATCAATTATTTTAGCCCTTGGGACTTCAATTGCGAAAAACTTTGATTTTTCACGCCTTAGATATCACAAAATTGTTATTATGTGTGATGCAGACTCAGATGGAAATCATATAAGAACTTTGCTTTTGACTTTATTTTTCAGATATTTCAAGCCAGTAATTGAGAAAGGATATCTTTTTGTTGCTCAGCCTCCTTTATACAGAGTTCAGGCAGGGAAAAAAGTTTATTATGCTTGGTCAGATGAAGAAAAAGAGAAGATTTTAAAAAAAGAAAAAAATGGGGTTGTTCAGAGATTTAAAGGATTAGGAGAGATGAATCCAACTCAACTTTGGGAAACTACTATGGATCCTAAAAAAAGGATTTTGAAAAAAATTACGATTGAAGATGCAAAAGAAGCAGATAAAATGTTTGACATTCTAATGGGAAAAGATGTTTTACCTCGAAAGAAATTCATTACAAGTTTTGCCAAAGAAGCAAAAAACTTGGATATTTAATATAATTTTAAGTATGAAAAAAATCACCTCAAAAGATGCAGAAAAGGTGATTAAAGAAATTATTTTTAAATATCTCAATCCTAAAGAATATCGGGTTTTTATTTTTGGTTCAAGAGCTACTGGAAAGGCAAGAAAATACAGCGATTATGATATTGGAATTTTGGGTAAAAAACCTGTTCCTTCGGTTACCAAAGTTTTAATTGAAGAAGCCTTAGAAGAGTCAGATCTACCTTTTAAAGTAGACATTGTGGATTTTACCGAGGTTTCAGAAAGATTTAAAAAAGTAGCTTTATCAAAAATTAAAGAGTTGTGACAGAACTTTCAAGTTTAATTGAAAATTTAAAGAAGGCAAATCAAAGATTAAAAGAAGTTATTTCTCTTGAGCCAACGAGAGTTCATAAAGATGCTGCTATTCAAAGATTTGAATTTACTTTTGAATTAAGTTGGAAAACAATTCAGGCTTATATTAGAGATTAGGGTTTAGATTGCAAAAGTCCGAAAAATTGTTTCAGGGAAGCAGGGAGATTGGGGATAATTGATAATGTTGAAAAATGGTTCGAGTTTTTAAATAATCGAAATCTTATCACTCATACTTATAATGAAAAAATGGCTGACAAAATTTACGATCAAGCTCGAAAATTTCCCAAAGAAGTAGAAAAACTTTTAGAAAAAATTCAATAAAATTTTCAAAATTTCCACCTTAAATTTTTTTCACGATTTTTTAAAGGAGTAGTAATTCTCTACGATCGTATGAAATTACTACTTTTTGTTTCAAACATTATGTTAACAAATTTGTCCGATCGTTTAAATTTTGTTAACACTTTCTGAAAAATTGTGCCATGGCATAATTTTTTAGAATACGTTTAGCTGAATTTAATTTCTTGACGTTTTTCCTTTCGGAGGCGGTTTTCCGCCCCCTTTTTTTATTTAATTTAAAAATCAGTAAAACTTTTTCGGGCCAGGCGGAATTGAACCGCCACTACACCCACCCCAAGGGTGCGGGCTACCATTACCCCATGGCCCGAAAAATTAAATTATTTTTCCTTCTCGAGTAAGTTTTTTTAAGCATTCAGTGCAAATCCAAATTTTTTTGCCTTGAATTGTTTTTTTCTGTAAATTAGGTTTCTTTTTTTTACGCACTGTAGGATTGTAACGTGAGCGAAGTTTTTTTCTTCGCCAAGTAGTAATATATCCTTTTTGACAAATTTCACATTTTTTCATAAAAAGGATTATAAAAGAAATGGGATAAATTTTCAATGACAGAAGGAACAGTTTTTTTATTTTTAGTTTTTATCTTTATCTTTTCAGCTGTTTTGCATGAAGTTTTTCATGGCCTTGCCGCTGATGCTTTAGGTGATCCTACACCCCGTCTTGCAGGAAGAATTACTTTTAATCCATTAGCCCATATGGATCCCGTAGGTTCTTTTTTGGTTCCTCTTTTTTGTATTATGATGGCAAAATTGGCTGGAGGGTTTATCATTTTTGGTTGGGCAAAACCTGTTCCTATTAATCCTTTGAATTTCAAAAATCCCAAATATGACCAAGCAAAAGTGGCTTTTGCCGGACCTTTAGCAAATATTCTTTTGGCTTTTTTTTGTGGAATTTTAATAAGATTTTTTATAAAATTTTTACCTTCTTCTGAGGGATTTGTTTTATTTCTCGCTCTTACCTTGTGGGTAAATTTAATTTTGGCTTTTTTTAATCTTTTACCAATTCCTCCTCTTGATGGTTCTCATATCCTTTTTACTTTTTGGCGCCCTTCTGATGAAGTAATGTTTTTTTTACAGCAGTATGGATTTTTTTTGCTTCTTCTTTTTCTTTTTTTTGGATTTGATTTGCTTTTGAAGGTAGTGGTATTCTTTTTTAAAATCTTTACCGGAGTTTCTCCTGAAGTATTTTTTAGATAAAAATGGAGGATATTATTGAAAAAATTAAAGAGAGAATTGATATTGTGGATTTAATCTCTGATTATGTACCCTTAAAAAGGGTGGGCTCAAACTATCGAGCTTTGTGCCCTTTTCATCCAGAAAAAACACCTTCATTTTTTGTTTCTCCGTCTTTGCAGATTTTTAAATGTTTTGGTTGCGGAAAAGGAGGGGATATTTTTAAGTTTATTATGGAAATTGAAAGAGTGAGTTTCAGAGAGGCTCTTGAAATTTTAGCGAAAAGAGCAGGAGTGGAACTTGAAAAAGAACCTCCTCAAAAAAGAGAGGAACGCCAAAAAATTTTAGATATTTACGATATCACTTGTGCTTATTTTCAAAAACAACTTTTCCAATCACAAAAGGGAAAAGAAGTTTTAGATTATCTTAAAAGAAGAGGGCTTAAAAAAGAGACAATTTATAAATGGAAAATCGGATTCGCTCCTCGAGTAAAAGATTTTCTTTATAAGTTTTTGATTTCGCGTGGATTTCAAAGAGAGGATTTAAAAAAAACTGGAATTATTAAAGAAAAAGGAGGAAGGGTTTTTGATTTCTTTTTTTTAAGGATTATTTTTCCGATTTTTGATTTGCACGGAAATGTTGTTGCTTTTGCAGGGAGAGTTTTACCAGGAATTGAAGAGGAGGGAGGAAAATATATTAACTCACCCAATCATTTGCTTTACAACAAAAGCAAAATTCTTTATGGGCTCAATTTTGCCAAGGAGGAAATTAAATCCAAAAAAGAAGCAATTTTGGTTGAAGGATATTTTGATGTTTTGCTTTCTTGGCAAGAAGGAACAAAAAATGTAGTTGCTCCTTGTGGCACCTCTTTTGGAGACTCTCATATGAGACTTCTTAAAAGATTTACTCAAAATCTTATTTTTTCTTTTGATATGGATGATGCGGGAATAAAGGCTGCTAAAAGATCAACCATTTTGGCTCAAAAAGAAGGTTTTAAAGTTAAAGTTTTACCTCTTCCTTCAGGAAAAGACCCCGCAGATGTGATAAAAGGAAGCAAAAATGAATGGGAAAAGGCTTTATCAGAAAGAAAAGAAGGAGTTTTGTTTTTTTATGAACTTTCTCTTAAAAAGTGGGACAAAAAAGCCTTTTCTGGAAAAAGAGAAATTTTAAATTTCTTTTTGCCGATTTTGAGTTCAATAAAAGACAAAATTGAAATTCAGGAATGGATTCAAAAGATTTCTTTTGACCTAAAAATAAAAGAAGAGATTTTGTGGGAAGAGGTAAATGAGTTTAAAAAAGAAATTGAAAAAGAAAAGAAAGTTTTTGAGCGATATGGTGAAAAAAAAGAAATTTTTGCAAAAGCTTTTTCTCAGAAAGATTTAATAGAAGAGAGGCTCCTTTGTATTGTGGCTTTTGAAAAAGATCTTAGAGTAAAGTTTAAAGATTCTCTTTTGAAATTGATTTCTCATCCAGAAAGAAAAAAAATAATTATTTCCATTTTAGAGAAAGGAAAAATTCCAGAAGAATTTTCTCAAAAAGCAAAAGAAATGAAATTTCAGTATGAAATAGAAAAAGAAAATGGGATAGATTTTGAAAAAGAAGTTCCCTTCCTTCTTGAAAGATTGAAGAAAATTTATATAAAAGGAAAATTAGAAAAGTTTCAAGAAGAACTTAAAGAAGCAGAAGCAAAAAAAGATTTTTCTCAGGTTAAAAAAATTCTTTCTCAAATAGAAAATGCCAAAAAAGAAATCTAAAAAATCCAAAAACAAAAAAATATCTCATAAAAAGCGCGGAAGGCCAAGACTTAAAAAAAGGAGGATTAAAAAAAGAATTAAAAAAGAAAAAAGCAAAAAGAAAGGAAAGGAAACTTTAGTTGAAGAAGAAATTATAAAAACCCTTAAAAAAGAAGGAAAAAAGAAAGGTTACGTGACTGTAGATGATGTTTTAAAAGAAATTCCTCATCCCGAAGAAGATATAGAAGGTTTGGAAAGGATATATCAAAAATTGGGAGAAGAAGGTCTAGAGGTCAAAAATGAAGAAATTCTTGAAAAAGAGCAAGAGTTAGCCTTAGAGGCAGATGCAATTCAGAGCTATTTAAGAAAAGCAGGTGAGTATCCTTTGTTGAACCCTGAAGAAGAAATAGAACTTGCTAAAAAAGTTGAGAAGGGAGACAAGAAAGCAAGAGAAAAACTTATTAATTCTAATTTAAGACTTGTAATTTCAATTGCTAAAAAATATCTTGGAAGATCTCCTCATTTAACTTTTTTAGATTTAATCCAGGAGGGAAATTTAGGTCTTTTTAAAGCAGTTGAAAAATATGATTGGAGAAAAGGGTTTCGTTTTTCAACCTATGCTACTTGGTGGATAAGACAAGCAATCACCCGAGCAATTGCAGATCAGTCAAGAACAATAAGACTTCCTGTGCATATTGTTGAAAGTCTTTCAAAATATAATCAAGTAAAAAGTTATCTTTTGCAAGAACTCGGAAGAGAACCTTTACCAGAGGAAATTGCTACTGAGATGGGCGAGGAGTTGCGAAAAGTAAAAAAATTAGAAGAAGTAGCCCAAGGAACCCTTTCTCTTTCTCAACCTTTAGGAGAGAATGAAGAAGATGGAAAACTTGAAGATATAATTGAAGATAAAAAAGCTCCTTTACCTGACAAACTTACTGATCTTTCGCTTTTGCGAGATCAACTTAAAGAAGTGATGAAAGATTTAACTCCAAGAGAAAGAGAGATTTTAAAACTTAGGTTTGGTTTGGAAGATGGCGTTCCGCGAACTTTAGAGGAAGTGGGTAAAAAATTCAAGATTACAAGAGAAAGAGTAAGGCAAATTCAAGCAAGGGCTTTAGAGAAACTCAAGGAGCACCAAAGAGCAAAAATATTAAAAGAATTTTTAAAGTAATCTCTTTCTTGAAAATTTCTCCAAAATTTTTTATATTTTTTTATCATTCCGGGGTAGCTCAACGGTAGAGCGGGTGCCTGTTAAGCACTAGGTTGCAGGTTCGAATCCTGCCCCCGGAGGAAAATCTTTCACTGCGAGATCATTTTGAGATGATTTTAGAGGTTTTATTTCTTTGTTTTTTTCGAGATAATTAAAAGTAATTTTTATATTTTCTTTTGAATAAATACCTCTTTAAAGTATTTTGAGAATGTTTGATTATTGTTTGGTGAAGAGTAAAATGAAAAAGAAAAATTGGGTTTGCCAAAATTATTTTTGGCTGATCTTTTTCATTAAATGACTAGTTGCCTCTCCAATTATGTTTTTAAATTTTACTTTAGTTGGCTGATTTTAAAGAGTTCAATTTTAGAAAGTTTCAGAAGTGATTAAGGATTAAACTTGCTCTATTATGAGGAATCCTGATGTTTTAAGGATAATAAAAGAAGATATATTAAGAGTCCTGGCAGAAAAGGGAAAGAGAATTCCATTGAGTTTATTGAAAGCAAAAATTAAAGTCTTTCCTCCCTTTCTAACTAAAGCACTTGAGGAGCTTAAAAGAGAGAGGATGATAAAAACTGAAGGGAGTTTTATTGAATTAACCAAAGAAGGGCAAAAAAGGGCAGAGATTATTTTGAGAAGGCACCTTCTCCTTGAAGATTACTTCAAGAAAACTCTAAATGAAAAAGTAGCTCACAGAAGGGCTCATATTCTTGAGCATTATGTTTCTGAAGAGGTTATCAGAAACCTTAAAAAGTTGTTCACTTTTAAGAAAAAAGGAATTTCTTTGATAGATTTTAAAAAGAAAGAAGGTTTTATTACTGATATCAACCTTAATATTAAACTATTTGAGAGGCTGGTCAGTATGGGAATATGTCCGGGCAGGAAGATAAGAATAATAAATAGGGTGCCGGATGGTCTTATTATCAGGGTCAAAAATAAAAAATTTGTTTTGGACAAAATTATAGCAAAAGGAGTTAAGGTATTAAGATATGGAAAAACTTAAAATACTTTTAATTGGTCAGCCAAATGTGGGAAAGTCCTCGTTGCTTAATGCCTTTGTGGGCTCGAGAGTAACCGTATCTAATTATCCTGGGACTACTGTTGAGATAACAAAAGCCAAAAAGAAGGTTAATAGTACAGAGATTGAATTTGTAGATACTCCGGGAATATATTCTATTTCTGATAGGAGCGAAGAAGAAAAGGTTACTGAAAGGGCTTTATTTGAAGAAGATAAAGATGGAATAATAATGGTTGTTGATGCGACTTCTCTCGAAAGAAGTTTTTATATGGTTTTACAGATATTAGAGGCTGGGATACCTGGTGTGTTGGCTTTAAATTTTATAGAGGATGCTGAAAAGAAAGGGATAAGGATTAATTGCGAGAGATTAAGGAAATTGCTTGGCATTCCAGTGGTTCCCATTAACCCTTTGACCAAGATGGGAATAGATAAACTGATGGAGATGATATTAAAAATTAAAGAAAGGACAAGAGGAGTTTTCAGGGTTAGGTATGACGACCACATAGAGAAAGCAATAAATAAGGTAGGGTTACAGATAAAAGAAACTGCTTTGCCTAAGAGGTTTATAGCCTTAAGAGTGTTGGAGGGAGACGAAGATTTTTATAAATATTTGAAAAATAAAGGGGTCATTGAGGAGGCAAAAAGAGAACTGAAGAATCACCCAAGAGTTGCCGAGGATATATCTATAACCAGATATGGCACCGCCTGCTTTATAGCAGAAAAGGTTAGCCGAATAGTTCCGGTAAAAGCGGGAGAGGAGTTAGAGGAAAGGATTGATAATATTCTTATTCATCGTGTTTGGGGTCCCCTTATTACTGGGTTATTTTTTCTTGCTATCTTTGGCATATTACTATATCTTGGCAATTTAATACAAGGTCTTCTTATGGGCTTGACAGAAAGCGTTTTATCTTCCTCTTTTGGGACAGCGGAGCATTCTATTATTGGTATGCTTTTAGTTCAGGGTTTGTCGGGGCTTGCAGTGGGCGTTTCTATTGCCTTGCCATATGTTTTTTTGTTTTATTTGTTTTTGAGTTTATTAGAGGATATTGGACTTCTTTCAAGATTTATTGTCAACGCAGAAAGGTTGTTGAAAAAATTAGGTTTGGCTGGAAAATCATTTATCCCTTTGGCTTTAGGTTTTGGCTGCACTACCCCAGCCATTAGAGCCACTAGGGTACTCTCATCTCAAAAAGAGCGATTTCATACCTCCTCTTTGTTTGCCTTCATACCTTGTTCTTCAAGAATTGCTATAATAATGGGAATAGTTGGATTTTATGGAGGAGCCAAACTATCTTTATCTGTTTTTGCCACTCTATTAATTGCTGGTTTGATTTGGGCTCTTGGGGTAAAACAAATTTTTCATATAAAAAGCGAATCCTTACTTTTGGAATTACCTCCTTTTAGAAAGCCCTTACTCAAAAATATTTTGGCTAAAAGTTGGGTTAGAATGAAGGATTTTGTCTATATCGTTATGCCCCTGTTGGTGATGGGAGGAATAACTTATGGCATTTTAGATATGATGGGTCTTACCAGTATCATATTGAAGCCCCTTTCGCCAATTGCTGCCTGGCTAGGATTGCCTCTTGCAACCCTTATCCCCTTGGTTTTTGGTTTTTTACAGAAAGACCTGACAGGAGCAATGCTAATATCAGTAGTTGGGAACAAGGTATCTACAGTTTTAACTCCCCTTCAGATATACACTTTTGGTGTAGCAGCTACTATCGGAATTCCATGCTTTATTGCTTTAGGAGTGCTTATTAGAGAATTCGGCTTCAAAAAGCAATAGTCCTGACAATATCATCAATAGTTTATGGCCTTTTATTTGCTGGTTTGATTTGGAGAATAATCTTAATTCTTTGAAATTAGAAAATAACACAAAGACTCTCAGACAAAGACAAATTTGTATTCTAATCTTGGATATAACAAAGAGATGTAAGAGTTTACTCAGATTTAAAAAAAAGTTAAAATATATTAAACGAGAAAGGTTGGGATTGAATGAACTTTATTTTTTATGACTCCCGCAAGAGGAGAACCAGGAATTTTTTTTAGTTTTTTAACTCTTTTGAGCATTGTTTTGTCTCTTATAGTTTATGTTTTGTTAGCAATCTGGATTTATAAAGATGCAGAAAAAAGAAAAAAAAGTGGAATTTTATGGCTCATTGTTTATCTTTTAACTGGAATTTTAGGGATTATTATTTGGCTAATCGTAAGACCAAAAGAGACAAAAAAAGAATAAAAAATCGTAGATGAAATGTTTAAAAAAAGAGTTAGTTTTGCTTTAAGACAAAAAAGGAATAAATTAAAATTAATAAATAAAAAAACTAAAGGTCGTAAGACAAGGAATATAATAAAATGAATGTTTAAAAAAATTTTTATTTTAGGAATTGTTTTAGGAATATTTCTTTTTTTGGTTGTAAGGGTATCTTTAGGTCAAGATGAGATTCTTTCGGATCCAGGGCTAACACCAGATAGTCCTTTTTATTTTTTAGAGATAATTGCTGAGAAAATTGGAAATCTTTTTACTTTTGGAGACAAAGCTAAAGCAGAAAGAATGCTTACTTTAATGGAAGAAAGGATGGCAGAAACTCACAAAATGTTAGAGGAAGGGAAAATAGAATATGCTCAAAAAGCGTTCACACGATACCAGGCTCATTTTCAAGAATGTGAAAAACGATTAGAGAAAATGGAGAAAGAAGGAAAATCTATTGATGATGTTTCAAAAAAAGTTGCGACCGTTACAGAAAAACATATTGCAGTTTTAGAAAGAGTTTATGAAAAAGTTCCTGATCAGGCAAAAGATGCAATTTTACATGCGATGGAGGTGTCTTTAACTGGTCAAGAAAGAGCTCTTTCTGCACTCGGTAGAAAAAATCCAGAAACAGCTCTTAGAGTTCAACTTAGAATAATGGATCAAAGAGTGGAAAGAATTAAAAAGCACACTCAAGATAAAAATTTACTTGCAGAAAAGCAAGCCCTTAAAAACTACAAGCGAGGAGAAAAAGAAATTAAAGTCTTACTTGAGAGAGCAAAGAAAAAAGGAGTAAATGTTGAAGGACTTGAAACACTTGTTTTAGAAAAAACAGCAAGGCACATTGAAACTTTATGGAAAGTTTATGAAAAAGCTCCAGAGTCCGCAAAAGAAGGGCTTCTACGAGCAATTGAAAATTCAATGAAAGGACATCAAAAAATTAAAGAAGTTTTGAAAAATAAAGTGGAAAAAATTAAGGAAAAAACTACGATTTCTGAAAAGGTAAGAGAGGAAATAAAAAAAGAAATTCAAAAAAAAGAATCGGAAAAAAAGATTTTTCCCTCCCCAAAATTAAAACCTGAGATTTCTCCCATCCCTCATTAAATTTTTTTAAAAATTTAAAAAAGACTTAAATATTTTTCTCCACGATCTGGAAAGATAGTTAAAATTTTTCCTTTTTTTATTTTTTTGGCAATTTTTTGGCAAACAAAAAAAGTTGCTCCAGAAGAAAATCCTACAAAAATTCCCTCAGCTTGGGCAAGTTTTTTTACCATCTTTTTTGCAGATTTTTCTGAAACTTCAACAATTTCATCAATTAAAGAAAGATCTAAAATATGAGGTTTTTGTGCTTCTTTAAAGTTTTTTAAACCCTGAATTTCTTCATTTATTTTTGGCAAAACCCCAATTATTTTTATATTTTTAAACTTTTTTTTGAGTCTTTTTGCAATTCCTGTAATTGTGCCGCCCGTTCCAATACCTGCAACGAAATAATCAATTTTTTTGTTTTTAAGATCTCTTAAGATTTCTTTTGCAGTTCCATAATAGTGTGCCAAAAAGTTAGCAGGGTTTTCATATTGATTTAAAAAAACATAATTTTTGTATTTTTTTTGGAGTTTTTTGGTAAACTTGATTGCTTCATCGCGCCAATCTTCTTTTTTAACTAAAATCAATTTTGCACCAAAAGTTTTAATAATTTTTTTTCTTTCTTCTGTCATTGTCTCTGGCATAACAACAACAACTTTATAACCTTTTATTCCTCCTATCATTGCAAGAGAAATACCCGTATTTCCGCTTGTTGGTTCAATAATGATATCTCCCTTTTTGAGTTTTCTTTCTTTTTCAGCCTTTTTTATCATAAAAAGAGCAATTCTGTCTTTTATTGAACCTGTCGGATTGAATCCCTCAAGTTTGGCAAAAATTTTGACTCCTTTTTTTGGAGAAAGTTTTTTAATTTCAACCAAGGGTGTGTTTCCAATGGTATCTAAAATATTTTTTACCATAAAATAAAAAAATCCCTTCTTTGGAGAGATTGGTTTTAAGTTTTTTATTTTTTATTTAGAGAATTTAAACCAACCCCTCCTTAAAGGGACTTTTTCTTGCAGCAGTAACAACAATTTCTATGAAAAATTCTTATCATATTTTTATAATATTAATTTTTCTTTTAGGTAAGTCAAGTTTTTATGAAATTTATTTTTCGAAAACCTATTTCAGGTAAAAAAAGAGGAAGAAAGATTGGTTTTCCAACGATTAATCTTCCTTTAAGAAAAAAAGACAAAATAAAAAGAGGTGTTTATTTAATCAAAGCTAGAATCAAAGATAAAATTTTTTTTGGAGTAGCAAATGTAGGAGAGGCTAAAACTTTTGGAGAAAAAGAGGAAAAAATTGAACTTCACCTTTTTGACTTTAAACAAAAAAAAATAGATTTTAAAATAAAAGTTTGGTTTTTAAAATATTTAAGGAAGGTAAAAAAATTTAAAAACGAAAAAGAGCTTAAAGAAGCAATTAAAAAAGATATTAAAAAAGCTAAAAAATGTTTACCGGAATTATTAAAGAAATTGGAAAAATAAAAAGAAAAAAAGAGATTCAAGGAAAGGTAATTTTTGAGATATTTGCTCCAAAGATTATAAATGAAATTAAAAAAGGTTCCTCAGTCGCAGTAAACGGGGTTTGCTTGACAGTGATAAAAAAAGAAAAAGAAAGTTTTTTTGTCGAACTTGGCAGAGAAACTTTAAAAAAAACTACTTTAGAAAAACTTTTTTTTGGAAAGAAAGTTAATCTTGAACCTTCTTTAAAATTTGGAGATGAGCTTGGAGGGCATATTGTTTTAGGGCATATTGATGGTAAAGGAAAGATAAAAAAAATAAAAAAATTTTCTAATGGATGGCTAATGGAAATTTCTTTTCCAAAAGATTTAAAAAAATATATTATTAAAAAAGGATCAATTGCTTGTGATGGTGTTTCTTTAACAATTAATGGTGTCAAAAAAGAAAGTTTTGAAGTTTTTTTGATTCCTTTTACTTTAGAGAATACTACTTTGGGTGAGAAAAGAATTGGTGATGAAATCAACCTTGAAATAGATATCTTCGCTCGCTATCTCCTTGAAAGTAGTAATTTCCTACGATCGTAGAGAATTACTACTTTTTCTTGCTTGGTTTTTAAAATTTTTTATAATTTCAAATTATGCCAAAAGTTTTTGAAGGTAAACTTCAAGGCGAAGGTTTAAAAATTGGAATTTTGGTTTCAAAATTTAATGAGACAATTACAGAAAAGCTTTTGGAGGGGGCTCTTGAAGCTTTAAGAATGTGCAATGTTAAAGACAAGGATATAGAAATTTTCAAAATTCCTGGAGCTTTTGAGTTTACATTTTTTTTAAAAAAACTTGCAAAGTCTAAAAAATACGATGCCATAATTTGTCTTGGTTGTGTAATTAGAGGAGAAACTGCTCATTTTGAATATGTTGCTAGCGAGAGTGCAAAAGCAGTTGGAAAGGTGAATTTTGAATATGATACACCTTGCACTTTTGGGATTTTGACCTGTAATGATACTCAAGAGGCTCTTGAGCGTTCTGGAATAAAAAAAGGCAATAAAGGATTTGGAGCAGCGTTGAGTGCAATTGAACTTGCGAATTTAGTGAAGAAGACTCAACTTTAAAGATGTTTAAAAAACTTATTTCTTTTTATCATTATTTTTTAAATTTTTTTTGGGCACTCTTTTGTGGTTTCCCTTCAAAAAAAATCACTCTCATCGGGGTTACTGGAACTAAAGGAAAAACTTCAGTTTGTGATTTTTTAGTAAAAATTTTTGATAAGGCAAACATCAAAAATGCTTCAATTAACTCTTTGTATTTAAAAACAGACAAAGAAATTAAAAAAAATCTTTTTAAAATGACAATGCCAGGGAGAGGTTTTTTGCAAAGATTTTTAAAAAAAGCACTAATCAAAGGATGCAAAGTTGCCATAATTGAAGTTACCTCTGAGGGAATACTCCAACATCGGCAAAAATTTTTAGACTTTGATGCCCTTATTTTTACCAATCTTTCACCTGAGCATATCGAAAGACATGGTTCTTTTTTGAGCTATAAAAAAGCCAAAGGGAAGCTTTTTTCTGAACTTAAATTTTCTTCAAAAAAAAGAAAAAAAATTTTTGTAAATTTAGATGATAAATTTGCAAAATATTTTTTGTCATTTTTTGCAGATGAAAAATGGGCAACTACTACAAAGGAAAAACTTCCGGATTTTTTTTACGATTTACCTCTTAAAGAAAATATTAAAGTCGTGCAGGCAAAAATTCTTGAAGTTTCAGAAAAAGGAACTTTTTTTGAAATTTTAGGAAAAAAAATTCATTTAAAGCTTCTTGGAGATTTTTTTGTTGAAAATGCGAGTTTAGCAGTGGCTTGTGCTTTGTCCTTTGGAGTTTCTTTTGAAGTGATAAAAGAAGCTTTAGAGGAAGTTCAAAAAGTCCCAGGAAGAATGGAAATTGTTTCAAAAAAGCCTTTAGTGATTGTAGATTACGCCCATACTCCAAAGGCTTTAATAGAGGTTTATCAAAATCTTAAAAAAATTTTTAAAAAAGATTTGATATGTGTTTTAGGATGTGCTGGAGGAGGAAGAGATCGCTGGAAAAGGCAGGTAATGGGAAGGATTGCAGATAATTTTTGCAAAAAAATTTTTTTGACTAATGAAGATCCCTATGATGAAGATCCTGAAAAAATTTTAGAAGATATTGAAAAAGGAATTTCAAACAAAAAGAAAGTTTTAAAAATTCTTGATAGAAAAGAAGCCATTAAAAAAGCTTTACTTTCTAGCAAAGATGAAGTTGTTATGATCACTGGTAAAGGAGCAGAGCCTTGGATGTGTCTGAAAAAAGGAAAAAAAATTCCCTGGGATGATAGAGAGATTGTAAAAATAAACTTAAATCTTTTTCACAATTTTTAAGTTTATAATATAATATTGAAAAAATATAAAGATTTTTTAAAATGAAAAGTGTTAAAAAGGAAGGGGTTGTTTTGGAACTTCTGCCAAATGCCCTCTTTAAGATTAAATTAGATGACGGAAAAGAAATTTTAGCCTATCCTGCAGGTAGAGTAAGGAAGGGAAGAATAAGAATTCTCCCTGGCGATAAAGTAATAGTTGAACTTTCAGTTTATGATCAAAAAAGAGGGCGGGTTATTTGGAGAAAATAAAATAAAATTTTATGAAAGTTAAATCATCAGTTAAAAAAATTTGTAAAGATTGTAAAATCGTCCGCAGAAAAGGACGAGTCTATGTTATTTGCAAAAAAAATCCAAGACACAAACAAAGACAAGGATAAAAAATTATGAGAGTTGCAGGTGTTGAAATACCACCAGACAAACAAATTATTGTTTCTTTAACTTACATTTACGGAATTGGTTATCCTTCTGCTAAAAGAATTTTAGATGAGGTAGGAATTTCTCCATATAAAAGAGCTAAAGATTTAACTCAAGAAGAAGTGGAAAAGATTAAAAGAATAATTGAGACAAAATATAAAGTGGAGGGAGAATTAAGAAGAGAAGTAATGATGAATATAAAAAGGTTGAAAGAAATTAAATGTTGGCGAGGTTTGCGCCATATTAAAGGTTTGCCGGTAAGGGGACAAACTACAAGAAAAAATTCAAGAACGGTAAGGGGTAATATTAGAAGAACGGTCACCTCAGGTAAGAGAAAACCACCTTCACCAAAATAATTTAAAAATATGGGGAAAACCAGAGTTTATAAACAAAAAAAAGAAGACATATTAAAAGAAAAAGAATTAGTTGAAGAAAAAATTGCCAAGGCGGTTTCAGTAAAACTAAAAAAGAAAAAAATTACTGAAGTTCATTTTTATATTAAATGCACTTATAACAACACAATTATGACATTAACCGATACTCAAGGAAATGCTTTATTTTGGGCATCTGCTGGGTATTTAGGATTTAAGGGGACAAAAAAAGGAACTCCTTTTGCAGCTCAAAAAGTGGCTGAAGTGATGTCTGCGGTAATTAAAAAAATTGGGATTCAGAAGGTTTCTGTTTTTATCAAAGGGGTGGGACCAGGAAGAGATACCGCTCTTAAGACTTTAGCTCAAAAAGGAGTGGAAGTTTTTTATATAAAAGATGTCACTCCTATTCCTCATAACGGTCCTCGACCTCCAAAAAGAAGAAGAGTTTAATAAATGAGAGAAGATTATAAATGTAAAATTTGCCGCCGTCTTGGTGAAAAACTTTTTCTGAAAGGAGAAAAATGTCTTTCTCCAAAGTGTCCACTTTTAAGAAAACCTTACCCTCCAGGGAATCTTCCAAAAAGAAGAAAATCAATAACTCTTTCCGAATATGGAAAAATGCTTCGGGAAAAGCAAAAATTAAAAAGGATGTATCTTTTAAAAGAAAGGCATTTTAGTAAAATTGCCAAAGAAGTTTTGGAAAAAAAGGGAAAAGAGGATGTTTCCAAACTTTTTATCAAACGACTTGAAATGAAATTATTTAATGTGATTTTCAGGATAGGTTTTGCTAAATCTCGAGATCAAGCAAAACAACTTGTCTCCCATGGACATTTTCTTTTAAATGGAAAAAGAACGAATATTCCCACAATTGAACTGAAAGTAGGAGATGAAATTCATTTAAGAAAAAGTTCTCAAAAAAATATTTATTTTCAACAAATTTTGCCTACAATTAAAAAAGAAGAAATTCCAGATTGGCTTTCTTTAAATGAAAAAGACTGGAAAATTAAAGTGATAAAAGAACCAGATCCAGAAAAGATCGCTTTAAAGGTCGATGTCCCATTAGCGCTAAGCTTTTATTCTAAATAAAAAAAATAAAAAAATGGAAATTACACCTTTTTCTTTAAAGGTTTTAGAAAAAGATAAAAAAAGAATTCTTTTTGAAATCGAGCCTTTACTTCCAGGTTATGGAGTGACTTTAGGGAATGCTTTGCGAAGAGTGCTTTTATCTTCAATTGAAGGATCTGCCATTACTGAGGTTGAGATAAAAGGAGCAAGTCATGAGTTTAACACCCTTGATGGAGTAAAAGAAGATGTTTTGGAAATTTGTTTAAATTTAAAAAAGGTGAGAATAAGAATGTCAAATTTAGAAGAGGCTGAAATTTCTTTAAAAGCAAAAGGACCTCAAAGAGGAGAAAAAGAAATTAAAGCCGGAGACATTGAAACTCCTCCAGGGGTGGAGATAGTAAACAAAGATCTTAAAATTGCCACTTTAACTTCTCCAAAAGCTTCTTTAGAGATGACAATGAAAGTAAAAAAAGGGAGAGGTTATGTGCCTGCTGAAATGCTGAAGGAGAAAAGAGGGAAGATAGGTAAAATCTATTTAGATGCTATTTTTTCACCCATAGAAAATGTTGCTTTTTGGGTAGAGGAAGTAAGATTTGAAAAAAGAACAGATTATAACAAACTAAAAATGGAAATTTTAACTGATGGGCAAGAAACTCCAGAAGAGGCTTTGAAAAAAGCAATTGATATTTTAATATCTCATTTTGAGAAAATAAAAGAGAAGATAAAATAAAATATGCGTCATCGCAAAAAAGGAAGAAAGTTCCATCGAAAAAGAGATCAAAGAAAAGCTTTAATGAGAAATTTAGCCGAGAGTTTAATTTTACATGAAAAAATAGAAACAACACTGGAGCGAGCAAAAGAGTTAAGATCATTTGTTGAGAAAAAAATTACTAAAGCAAAGAGAGGAGGACTTTCTGCAATGAGATATTTAAGAAGATTTTTTTCAAAAGAGATTGCAAGAAAATTAATCAAAGAAGTCGCCCCCCGTTTTAAAGGAAAACCAGGAGGTTATACCAAAATTATCAAACTTGGTAAGAGAAAAGATGGAGCCGAGATGGCAAAAATTAAATTATGCCAATAAAGATTGATGCTAAAAATAAAACTTTAGGAAGATTGGCCTCAGAGATCGCAAAGATTTTGCAAGGAAAGCACCGCCCTGATTATGATTCAAGGAAAGTAGGGGACGAAGTAATTGAAGTTTACAATATTTCTGAAATGAAAATTTATCCTAAAAAACTTGAGAAAAAATTTTATGTTTGGCATACTGGTCATCCCGGAGGTCTGCGAAAAAAATCTTTAAAAGAACTTTTTGAAAAAAAACCCGAGGAAGTTTTGAAAAGAGCGGTTTGGGGAATGCTTCCCAAAAACAAATTGAGAAAAAAGAGAATAAAAAGATTAAAAATTAAAAAATGATGAGGAAAAAAGACCCAAATTTTTACATCGAAGGAATTGGAAGAAGAAAAACTACGACCGCAAGGGTAAGAATTTATCCTTTTTCTGCAAAGAAAGAAGTTTTTTTAGTAAATAATAAACCTTATGATGAATATTTCTCTGAATTTGAGTTTAAAAAAATTTGTGAAGATGCTCTACGAGCAGTAGATCTTTTTAAAAAAATTAAAGTGACTGTCTTAGTCAAAGGTGGAGGAAGAAGAGGACAAGCAGAGGCAATTAGACATGGCCTTTCGCGGGCTTTGGAAAAATACAAAAAAGAGTTAAGGAAAGTTCTCAAACCTTTGGGATATTTAACAAGGGATTCTCGAATGAAGGAAAGAAAGAAATTCGGTCTTAAAAAAGCGAGAAGAGCTCCTCAATGGCAAAAAAGATAATCGAAATTTTTTTTATCATTTTTTTAGCCTGGATTTTTTCATTGCCAGTGAGATTTTTTTTGTTTCAACCATTTTTAGTTTCTGGTTCTTCAATGGAACCAAATTTTTTTTCAGGAGAGTATCTTTTAATTAATGTTTTAAAATATAAAATCTCAGATCCTCAAAGAGGAGAGGTGGTTGTTTTCAAAACTGACAAAAGAGGTGTTTTTTTAATAAAAAGAGTAATTGGACTTCCAGGGGAAATAGTTGAGATAAAAGATGGAAAAGTTATAATTTATAATTCAGAAAATTCCCAAGGATTTGTGCTAAAAGAAAATTATCTTAGAGAAAATTTTACCCCAGGTGAGATGAAGATAACTTTAAAAAAAGATGAGTATTTTGTTTTGGGTGATAACAGAAGATATTCTTATGATTCAAGAAGTTTTGGTCCGATAAAAAGAAAAGATATTCTTGGCAAAGCTTGGATTTCATTATCTTTTAAAAAAGGTCTGGCATTAGAAAAAAGCCCTTCTTATTAAAAATGCCAAGAAAAAGAAAAAAAATAGAAAGGGTTGCTGGAATGAGAGATATTTTGCCAGAAGATCAGAGAATTTTTGAAGTTATTGAAAGATCTGCAGAAAATATGGCAAATTTTTATGGTTTTAAAAAAATAAGCCCTCCTCTTTTGGAAAAAGAAAATCTTTTTTTGAAAACTACAGGTGAAACAACAGATGTCGTAGAAAAACAAATGTATACTTTTAAGATTAAAGGAGAAGATAAAATTGCTCTTCGCCCAGAATTTACACCTTCTTTAGCAAGAATTTTTATTGAAAAGTTTCAAGAAGGACCAAAACCAGTTCGCCTTTTCAGTAAAGGTCCTCTTTTTCGGCATGAGAGACCTCAAAAGAAAAGATATCGTCAATTTCACCAATTTGATTTTGAATCCTTTGGTGTTTCTTCTCCTATTGAAGAAGCCCTTCTTTTGCAAATCGCATTGAATATTTTAGAAGATCTTTCTTTAAAAGATGTTGTAGTTGAGGTAAATTCTCTTGGGTGTGAAGAGTGTCGAAAAGAATATTTAAAAGAACTTAAGAAATATTACAAAAAACATCTTAAAGAAGTTTGTAAAAATTGCAAAAAAAGATTTACAAAAAATCCTTTACGTTTGCTTGATTGTAAAGAGGAGAAATGTCAAAGAATAAAAAAATTTGCGCCAAAAATTGAGGAATTCTTATGTAGTGAATGTGAAGATCACTTTAATGAATTTTTGTTTTACCTTAAAGAGATGAAAATAAATTTTGAAAAAAATCCATATCTTGTAAGAGGGCTTGATTATTATACAAAAACTGTATTTGAAATTTTTTCAAAAGACGACAGGAAAAATGCTTTAATTGCAGGAGGAAGGTATGATAATTTGGTAGAGAAAATAGGAGGTATTTCCACTCCAGCAGTAGGAATGGCAGGAGGAATTGAAAGAATTGCAGATACTTTAAAAGAAAAGAGGATTGCTTTTCACAAAAGAAAAGAAATTTTTGAAAAAGAAGCAAAATTTTTTTTAATTAGTTTAGGAAAAGAAGCTACTGCCTTTGCTTTAAATCTTCTTGAAACTTTTAAGAAAGAGAAAATAAAGGTTTTACAGGCTTTATCAAGAGAAAAACTAAGAGTTCAACTTAAAATTGCAGATAAGCTAAAAGTTCCTTATGTTTTAATTTTAGGAGAAGAAGAGAAAAACAAAAATGAAATAATTTTAAGAAATATGGCAAATGGAGTTCAGGAAATCATTCCTTTAAAAGGTTTAATTAAAAAAGTGAAAAAACTTTTATGAAAAAAGATTGTGTTTTTTGTCAAATTATAAAAAGAAAACTTCCTGCAGAGGTTGAATACGAAGATAAAAATATTATTGCTTTCAAAGATATACATCCTCAAGCACCTGTTCATATCTTGATTGTCCCCAAAAAACATATTCCTTCCTTAAATGAATTTAAAGACAAAGATTTTCATTTAATTTCAAAAATCTTCAAAATTGCTCAAAAACTTGCTCAAAAAAAAGGCATCAGAGATAATTATCAAGTTCATTTAAATGTTGGAAAAAAAGCCGGTCAGATTGTTTTTCATTTCCATCTTCATTTAATGGGAGGATGGAAAAAATAAATGCCACCCAAAATAGGAATTATCGGGCTTCCAAATGCAGGTAAATCAACTTTATTTGAGACGTTCACCCAAAGTGAAGTTTTAATTTCTCCCACTCCTTTTTCTACTCTTTCTCCTAACAAAGGAGTAAGTTTTTTGAAAGATGAAAGAGTAAAAAAACTTCAAGAAATTTTTCATTCAAAAGAAAAAAAAGAAGCATTTTTTGAGATAGTTGATATTGCAGGTTTAGTCAGAGGAGCTTCAAAAGGTGAAGGTTTAGGAAATGAATTTTTATCTTTTGTCAGAGATTGTGATTTACTTTTCCATATTTTGCGTGCTTTTGAAAGAGAAGACGTTGCTCATCCAGAAGGGAAAATTGATCCAATTCGGGACTATCAAATTGTAAAAACAGAACTTTTTTTAAAAGATATTGAGACTGTTGAGAAAAGACTTTTAAAAATTAAAAAAGATGTGAAAAAAGGAAAAAAAGAAGCTTTGAACGAAGAAAAACTATTGCAGGAATTTTTGGAGGATCTTTCAAAAGAAGAAATTCCTCAAAAAAAAGACCCTTTTTTGCCTTTACTTTCTCAAATTCCTCAAATTGTGATTTTAAATCAAGGAAAGAATTATCAAAAAGATTGGGAGTCTTTTTTTAAAAAAGAAAAAATTCCTTTTTTAGTTTTAAATCTTAAAGAAGAATACGAAATTTCAAAACTCAGTTTAGAAGAAAAAGAAGAACTTGGAATAGAACAAAAACTTCCTTTTTTGCTTAAAGAAGCAAAAAATCATTTAGATTTAATCACATTTTTTACTGGAAATGAAAATGAAACTCGTGCTTATCTTATCAAAAATGGATCTTCTGTACTTGAAGGAGCAGAAAAAATTCATACTGATTTTAAAGAAAAATTTATCAAGGCTGAGGTGATTCCTTTTGAAAGACTAAAAGAAGCGGGTTCTTGGAAAAATGCTCAAAAAAAAGGATTTTTAAAAATTGTAGGTAAAGATTATATTCTTCAAGAAGGCGATGTAATTCTGATTAAAATCAAAAAATAACAAAAGTAAAGTAGTAATTTCATACGATCGTAGAGAATTACTACCTTTTTGGGGAGGTTTTTTAGATTCTCTTTCTCTTGAAGTTTTTTGAAAAGTATGGAAAATTTATTTTCATTTTTATGAAAAACACTAAATTTATTAAAATTGCTGTTTCGGGAGCAGCAGATATCAGAACTTGCACAATTGATGCTCCAAACTTGGCTGAGAAAGTAGGAGAGGAAATTGCAAAACACAACTGTATCTTAATTACCGGTGCTACAACAGGTATTCCTCATTTTGCAGCCAAAGGATGCAAAAAAGCAGGAGGAATTTCAATTGGTTTTTCTCCAGCGGCTTCCGAAAAAGAACATAAAAAAACTTATAGATTACCTACTGACTATCATGATGTGATTGTTTATACTGGCTTTCACTACGCAGGAAGAAACCTTTTGATGACTCGCTCTGCAGATGCAATTATTTTCATTTGCGGAAGAATGGGAACTTTAAATGAATTTACAGTTGCTTTTGAGGATCAAAAACCAATTGGAGTTTTAGAAAAGACCGGCGGCATTTCAAATGATTTAAGATATTTAGTAAAAAAAGTAAGAAAAATGGGGAGGTATCATCCAAAAATTATTTTTGAAGAAAAAGATCCTAAAAAAATAGTTGAAAAATTGATAGAATACGTTAAAAAGAAGAAAAGATGATTTTGGAAAATATTTTTCAACTCATTCTTTCTGGCATTTTAGGAGCAATCATTGGAATTGAAAGAGAGGCGATTGGAAAAGAAGCAGGAGTAAGAACTCTCGCTTTGGTAAGTATTGCTTCTTGCCTTTTTACTATTATTTCAATTGAAAGTTCAAGTCCTGAGAGTGATCCTTTGCGAATTATTGCAGGAATTGCTACTGGAGTGGGATTTTTGGGCGCAGGAGTGATTATTTTTAGACGAGATCATATTGAAGGTTTAACAACTGCAGCCACTTTGTGGTTAGTGGCAGCCTTGGGTTGTGCAGTTGGTTTTGGTTGGTACTTTTTATCATTCGCTGCTGCGATTTTAGCATTTTTTATTCTTTACTTTCTACGCAAACTTCCTCTTGAAAGAGAAGCTAAAAAAATTTTGAAATGAGAATTTTTCATCTTTTGGGAATATCCCTTCTTTGTGGAACCATCATTGGAGTAGGAGTTTTTTCTTTACCTTATGCTTTTTTAAAGTTCGGTCCTTTAGTTTCTATTTTTTATTTGTTTTTGGTTTTTATTTTAGTCTTATTTTCCCATCTTTTTTTCGGGGAGATTATTTTAAGAACACCCCAAAAAGTGAGAATTCCAGGTTATGCTGAAATTTATCTTGGAAAAAAAGCAAAAAAATTTCTTTTATTTTTAAACTTTTTAAATTGCCCTTTGCTTTTTTCTTGTTATTTGATTTTTGGAGCAAATTTCCTTTCTTTTCTTTTTGGAAAAAGTTATTTTATCTCTTTGATAATTTTGTGGTTCTTTTTAAATGGGATTTTAATTTTAGGATTTCGCCCGATCGCCTATTTTGAACTTTTTATGCTTCTTTTTTTTGGGGTTTTGTTAATATCTTTTATTTTTATTTCTTTGCCAAAATTTAATTCCTCTAATTTATGGGGTTTTCATTTAGAAAATATTTTTTTTCCTTATGGAGTTTTCCTTTTTTCTCTTTTGGGAACTGCAGGTATTCCTTTGGTAGTTGAAAGTTTAAAAGATGAAAAAAAAGAAATTAAAAAAGTAATTTTTTGGGGAACTTTTTTGCCTTTTTTGTTTTACATAATTTTTTCTTTAATCGTGATTGGAGTTTGTGGAAAAGAAACTTCAGAAGAAAGTTTATTTTCTTTAGCCCAAAAAATAGGAAAAAAAGGAGTTCTTTTAGGATGTCTTTTTGGGATTCTTTCTTCAACTACTTCTTATGTTGCGATTGGAAGATATTTTGAGGAACTTTTAGTTTTTGATGTTAAATTAAAAAAGAAATATGCTCTTTTTTTAGTTATCTTTCTTTCTTTGGCTGTTTTTCTTTTCAACAAGAAAAGTTTTATTTTTTTAATTTCTTTAATTGGGGGAATATTTTCAAGCATTGAGAATATTTTTTTGGTTTTTATTTTCAAAAAAGCCCGCAAAAAAGGAAAAAGGCATCCTGAGTTTGAAATAAAAAATCCCTCGTTTTTGCCTTATGTTTTGCTTTTTTCTTTTCTTTTAGGGCTCCTTTTTGAGATCAAAAACCTTTTGGCTAAAATATAAATTTATGTTGCAGTCTCAACTTTTTTCAAAAACAAAAAAGAATATAAAAAAAGATCTTTCACGAGGGCTTTATTTTTTGCTTAAAGGAGATTTTGTTGAAGAAGTAGCAAGTGGAGTTTATACATTTTTACCTCTTGGATATTTGGTTTTAAAGAAAATAGAAAATTTAATTAGAGAAGAGATGTTAAATTTGGAAACCCAAGAACTTCTTATGCCAGCATTGCATCCAAAAACTTTGTGGCAAAAAACAGAACGGTGGGAAAAAATTGATCCTCCTCTTTTTAAACTCGAAGATCGTCACCAAAAAGAACTTTGTCTTGCTCCAACTCATGAGGAGTTAATTACTCTCCATGCCCAAAAAAGAATTTCTTCTTATAAAGATTTACCTTTGGCTCTTTTTCAAATCCAAGAAAAATTTAGAAACGAAATGCGTCCTAAAGGAGGACTTTTACGCCAGAGAGAATTTTTGATGAAAGATCTTTATAGTTTCCACGAGAATGAGAAATCCGCTTTAGAGTTTTACGAAAAAGTAAAAAATTCTTATCTTAAGATTTTTAATGAAAAGTTAAACTTAGATGCAAAAGTTTGTCAAGCAGATGTAGGTACCATTGGAGGAAAACTTTCTCATGAATTTATGGTAGAACTTGAAATAGGGGAGGATATTATTTTTTTTTGTGAAAAATGTCATTTTTTTGCAAACAAAGAAGTGGTGAAAGAAAAATTTTGTCCCTACTGCAAAAAAAAACTTCAGTTTTTTCGTGGAGTTGAGGTAGGGCATATCTTTTTTTTAGGAGATAAATACTCAAAAGTTTTTGACTTAAAATTCAAAGACAAAGAGGGCAAAGAAAAAATGGTTTTAATGTCATGTTTTGGAGTTGGGATTTCTCGACTAATGCAAACAATTGCTGAAAAAAAATCAGATGATGAAGGAATAGTTTGGCCAGAAGTAATTTCTCCTTTTGATTTTCATTTAATTTTGTTTTTTTCTCAAAAAGAAGAAAAAAAGATTAAAAAAGAAGGATTTTTTTTATATAAAACTTTAAAAAAGAAGGGATATAGTGTATTATTAGATGATAGAAAAAAAAGTTTTGGAGAAAAACTTGCCGATGCAGATATTATAGGGATTTCAAAAAGGCTCATTCTTTCCCCACGTACTCTTAAAGAAGGAAAAATTGAGTTTAAAAAAAGAAATGAAAAAAAATCTAAATTATTTAAAATTAAAGAATTTTTAAAAATATGTTAAGACCAGAAATTGGAATTGATTTAGGAACAGCTAATGTTTTAATTTATCTTAAAGGAAAAGGGATTGTAGTGAATGAACCTTCAGTTGTGGCGGTAAATAAAAAAACAAAAAAAGTTCTTTCAGTGGGGAGAGAAGCAAAAAAAATGGTAGGGAAAACCCCCTCTCATATTGTTGCAGTTCGTCCTTTAATGGGAGGAGTAATTTCAGATTTTGAGATTACAGAAGAAATGATAAGGTATTTTTTAGAAAAAATCTTTGGAAGAAGAATTTTCCCTTGGCCAAAGGCTCGAGTCGTCATTGGAGTACCTTCGCAAATTACCGAAGTTGAACAAAAAGCAGTGAAAGATGCTGTAAAAAGTGCAGGTGCGGGCGAGGTTTATTTACTTGAAGAACCGATGGTGGCTGCGATTGGAATAAAACTTCCTATTGAAGAAGCAGCAGGAATTATGATTGTGGATATTGGAGGAGGAACAACAGAAATTGCAATTATTTCTTTAGGAGGAATTGTTATTTCCTCTTCTCTTAAAATTGGAGGAATGCAACTTGATCAAGACATTAAAAAATACACTGAAGAAGAATTGAAACTTATTATTGGAGAAAGAACAGCTGAGGATATTAAAATTAAAATTGGATCTGCCCTGCCCTTAGAAGAAAAGCTGGAATCTCCTTTAAGAGGAAGAGATATTGGGACAGGCCTTCCAAGAGAAGTCATGGTTTCAAGTAATGAGATAAGAGAAGCAATTCTTCCTTCTTTAAATCAAATCAAAAAGGAAGTTAAAAATATTATTGAAGAGACACCTCCTGAACTTTTAGCAGATATTATGGCTAGAGGAATTTATCTTGTGGGGGGAGGAGCTCTTTTAAAAAAAATGGATGAATTTTTAGAAAAATCCACTCAAATTCCAGTAAGAATTCCTGAAGATCCTTTAACTGCGGTTTGCCGTGGTTGCGGAGTTGTACTTGAAAATATATCAAAATATCGTGAAGTTTTAGTTCCTTCTGAGAAAGAAGAACCTTTAAAATAAATAATATGGACATTTTTTCTCTTGCTAAAATAGAAGTTGAAAAGAAAGAGAAAGAAAAATTAAAAAATGATTTTCAAAAAATACTGAAATTCTTTGATCTTTTAAAAAAAGCAGAAATAAAAGAAAAAGAAAATTTTTATCTTCCTTGGTTGAGTGGAAAATTTCGTGAAGATGAGATAAAAGAATTTCAAGAAAAAGATTTAATTTTAAAAAATTTTCCTGAAAGGGAAGACAATTATTTGAAAACAAAAAAAGTTTTATGATGAGGATTAAAGATTTGCATTTTCTTTATAAAAAAAAAGAACTTTCACCACGTGAGTTTTTGAAAGATCTTTTAGAAAAAATCAAAAAAGAAGATAAAGAATATCACTCTTTTTTATTTCTAACTGAAAAACTTGCTTTATCATTAGCCAAAGAGGCAGAAAAGGAAATTTTAAAAGGAGATTTTCATCCTCTTTGTGGGGTACCCCTTTCAGTCAAAGATAATATTTTAATAAAAGGAGAAAAATGCACTGCAGGATCAAAAATTCTTGAAGACTACACAGCCTCTTATGATGCAACTGTAATTAAAAAGATTAAAGAAAAAAAAGGAGTGATTTTGGGCAAAACCAATTTAGATGAGTTTGCGATGGGTTCTTCTACTGAAAACTCAGGTTTTTTTGTTACTAAAAACCCTTGGGATAAAACTAAAGTTCCAGGTGGTTCTTCAGGTGGTTCTGCAACCGCAGTTGCCAAAGAGTTTTGTCTTTATTCTTTGGCCTCTGATACCGGAGGTTCAATTCGTCAACCATCTTCTTTTTGTAATGTTTTTGGGCTAAAGCCAACTTATGGAACCGTTTCAAGATTTGGTTTAATTTCAATGGCTTCTTCTTTAGATCAAATTGGAGCAATCGCAAATTCAGTTGAGGATCTTGAATTTGTTTTTGAGGTAATTTCAGGGAAAGATCCTTTGGATGAAACGACAGTTGATTTTTCTTTCAAAAAAGAAAAAGTGTTTTCCCTTAAAGGTCTAAAGTTTGCCTTTTTAAAAGAAGCTTTTGAAAAAGAAGTTGATGAGGAAATTAAAAAAAAATTTAATGACTTTTTAGAGAAAATAAAAAAGGAAGGAGCCCAAATTAAAGAAGTATCTTTTGAGTCATTTCACTACGCTTTACCTTGTTATTACATTATAATGACAGCAGAAGCTTCAGCAAATTTAGCTAGGTATGATGGAGAACGTTTTGGGAAAAAATTTTCAGGTTTAGATTTTTTTGAAGAAATTTCAAAAACAAGAGGAAAATATTTAGGAAAAGAAGTAAAAAGAAGGATTATTCTTGGGAGTTTCGTTCTTTCAAAAGGATATTTTGAAGATTATTATCTTAAAGCCCAAAAAATAAGAAATTTTATCAGAAAAGAATTTGAAAAAACTTTGCAAGAATTTGATTTTTTATTAATGCCAACATCCCCAATTTTACCTTTCAAAATCGGAGAAAGAATAAATGACCCTCTTTTGATGTATCTTTGCGATATTTTTACTGTCCCTTTAAATCTTTCTGGTTTTTGCGGAATCTCAATGCCTTCATCAAGGGGAAAGAAAATTTCTCCTGGAATTCAAATTATCGGAGGATCATTTAAAGAAGGAAAGGTTTTTGCGGTGGGGAAAATTCTTGAAACTTTAATATAAAAAATTAATGGATTGGCGGGAAATTGCTCAAAACATAATTTTAATTATTGACATTTTATCATTTATCGCTCTTTTTTTGTTTTTTTTGATTATAATTTGGGTTTTAAAATACACTGAATGGTTAAATTATTACATTTTAGACGACCTAAAAGATTTTCTCAGAGGAGGTTATATTCCGCTTCCTCAAAGGGCACAAAGAAAATGGAAAAGAATAAAAAAACTTCTTTTTTCAAAAAGTCCTGGTAATTGGAAATTAAGTGTGATGGAAGCCGGGGATCTTTTAGCCGATGTTTTGGCAATTTTAGGAAAAGAAGAAAAAAATTTAAGAGAAAAAATAGAAAATTTTAAAGATAAATCTTACTGTGAGTATGAAAAATTAAAAAAAGCGGTTGATGTTTATATGAATGTAATTTCTGATCCTGATTTTTATTTATCCCAAAAAGAAGCAAAAGAGACAATAGAAGAAATAGAAAAATTTTTAAAATTTATTGGTTATCTTGACTGATAAGGACAGATTGAGCAACTTTTAGAAGAACAACTTGAACAAAGATTTCCTTTTTTATTTTTAATTTGAGGCAAAGAAAATTCTCTTTTTGTTTTTTTTGAACCGCAAAAAGGACAAGTTTGTTTTTTGTTTCTTTCCTGAGAGGGTAAATTCTTTTCGAAAATCTTTTTGCAATTTTTACAAAAGAAAGTATAAATTGGCATAAAAAATAAATTATAAAAAAATTTTCCAATAAATCCAACTTAGTATTTCATAAAAGAAAAGATCTATTTTTTCTAAATTTTCTGCAGAAGGAAAAAAATCTAAAAAATTTTGCTTTTTTCCGGTTTGAAAATCACAAGGAGCGGGAATGGGATGAAGTTTTTCTTTTTTAAAGAGAAAAATTGCTCTTGGCATATGAAAGGCTGAAGTGACCAAAATAAATTTTTTGTTTTTTAAGATTTTTTTTAAGTTTTTCGCACTCTCGTAAGTATTTTTTGATTTATCTTCAGTTAAAATTTTTTCTTCTTTTACCCCTCCTTTTTCTAAGGTTTTTTTAATTAATTCTGCTTGGTTTTCTCTTTGAGAAAAAGATCCTGAGACAATGATGAAAGGTTTTTGGTTTAATAAAAAATAAATTCTTTCTGCCTCATAAACTCTTTGCCAACTTTCTTCTTTTCCGGTTAACAAAACGATATATTTAACCTTTGGTGGATTTTCCAAAAAAGAATATTTTTTTTCCAAAAGAGAAATTAAAAAATCAGGTAAAAAAGGAAAAAAGAAAAAAAGATAAAAAATAAGACTTAAAATTAAAGTTTTTTTGAGCCAATGCCATTTCTTTTTAAAAAAAAGAAAAAAATCTAAAAAGAGCAAAAATCCCAAAAGGGAACTTGGAAGAACTAAACTTTTAAAAAATTTAAGAATTTCAAAAAGCATTCTCTAAAGGAGGAACAATCTGTTTTTTTCTTGAAACGACGCCCTTGAGATAAATTTCATTATTTTTTATTTTCCCAAAAGCACGCTCAAAAGGAGAAAAATCATCACTAATTATATAGAAGAGAGTAGAATTTTTGACGATGTCTGTTATCATCAAACAAAATCCAAAAAGTTTTTTTTCTTTTTTTATCTCTTCCATTTTTTTTAAAATTTCTTTCTTTTTTGAAATAAGTTTTTCTGGAAAAAGGGTTTCAATTTGAGAAATTAAAACTTTCTTTTGAGAAAACTCATAAAGTTTTGAATCTTTCACAAGAATTTCTTTAAGAGGACCTTTAATTTCTGATTTTTTCTCAAGAAGTTTTTTCCCAAAAAGTTTAATATCTTTTATTTTGGCAATTTTGACAAGCTTTTTGGCAATTTTTTTGTCAATTTTTGTGGTTGTGGGAGAAGAAAAGATTAAAGTATCAGACAAAATTCCACAGAGCAAAATTCCAGCAATGGATTGAGAAAAGTTTATTTTCTCTTGAAAGAAGATTTCAGCAATAATAGTAGAAGTTGAACCATAAGGTTTTGTGAGCACAAAAATTGGTTCGTTTAATGAAAGATTAATTTTGTGATGGTCAATGATTTCTACTATTTTTGCAAATTTTATGTCATCAATAGATTGTTGAAATTCATTGTGATCTACGAGACAAACTTCTTTGTTTTGGCTTTTTTTCAAAAGAGGAGGAAAAGGAACTTTAAATTCTTTAAGGGCGAATTTTGTTTCCTCATTTAATTTTCCTAAACGAAAAGCTTTTGCTTTTTCTTTCTTTTTTTCTTTAAAAAAAGCCCATCCAATAGCTGAAACAATTGAATCGGTGTCAGGATTTTTGTGTCCAAAAATATAAAGCATATTTTTAGTTTAATTATTTTAATTAAAATATGAATAAAGTAAAAAATTATGTTTTTTTTAAAAAAATTTTTTTCTCGGGACGGGACTTATCTTAAAAAGCTTAAAAAAATCGTTGATGAAATAAATTCTTTGGAAAAAAATTTTGAAAAGTTGAAAGATTTTGAATTCAAAGAGAAAACAAATGAGTTTAAAAAAAGAATTAAAAAGGGAGAAAGTTTAGATTCAATTTTACCGTCTGCTTTTGCTTTGGTAAGGGAAGCAGCCAAAAGAACGCTAAGACAAAGACATTTTGATGAACAATTAATGGGGGGAATTGCTTTACATCAAGGGAAAATAGTTGAAATGAAAACAGGGGAGGGAAAAACTTTAGCCGCGACTTTACCTGCCTATTTAAACGCCCTTTTGGGAAATGGAGTTCATATTGTCACAGTGAATGATTACCTTGCCAGAAGAGATACTGTTTGGATGGGGCAAATCTATCACCTTTTAGGACTCTCGGTTGGGTGTTTAAACCATGAAGTTTCTTATCTTTATGACCCATCTTTTAAAAAAACTTCAAAAGAACTTGATCAAAAAAGAGATCTTTTAGGTTCCTTTAAAATTTTTTATGAATATTTAAAACCTTGTGAAAGAAAATCCGCTTATCTTGCTGATATTACTTATGGAACAAACAATGAATTTGCTTTTGATTATCTAAAAGATAATTTAGCTTTAAATCCAAATGAGGAAACTCAAAGAGGGCATTTTTTTGCAATTGTTGATGAAGCAGATTCAATTTTAATTGATGAAGCCCGCACTCCTTTAATTATTTCTCAACCAGATAAAGAATCTCCTTATTTTTATAAACTCTTTTCGAAAATTGTAAAAACTTTAAAAGAAGGAGAAGATTTTGAAATTGATAGAAAATCTCATGCGGTTTTACTAAAAGAGCAGGGACAAAAAAAAGTAGAAAAGGCTCTTAAGATTTCAAATATTTACAAAGAAAAACCTGAACTTTTGTATTATCTTGAAAAATCTTTAATGGCAGAATTTTTGTATCAAAAAGATAAAGACTATATTGTGAAAGATAATCAAGTTTTAATTGTAGATGAGTTTACAGGAAGAATTCTTTATGGAAGAAGATTTTCTCATGGTTTGCATCAAGCAATTGAAGCCAAAGAAGGAGTGCTTATAAGAGAGGAATCCAAAACAGTTGCTCAAATTACTTTTCAAAACTATTTTAGAATGTATGAAAAACTTTCAGGAATGACAGGAACGGCAAAATCTTCTGAGGAAGAATTTATAAAAGTTTATGGGTGTGAGGTTGTTTGTGTTCCCACTCATAAGCCAATGATAAGAAAAGATTTGCCAGATAAAATTTTTAAAACTGAGAAAGCAAAATTAAAAGCAATTGCAGATGAGATAGAGAAATGTTTTAAAAAAGGACAACCTACTCTTATAGGAACACGCTCAATAGAAAAAAATGAAAAATTATCAAGGCTTTTAAAAAAAAGAGATATTCCTCACAAAGTTTTGAATGCAAAAAATCACGAAAAAGAAGGAGAAGTTATTGCTCAAGCAGGAAAACTTAAAGCAGTAACTTTAGCCACAAATATTGCTGGAAGAGGAGTGGATATTATCTTGGGAGGAAATCCTCCAAATTCTGAAGAAAGAAAAAAAGTTTTGGAAGTTGGAGGATTGCATGTAATTGGAACTGAAAGACATGAAGCCAGAAGAATTGATGATCAACTTCGAGGAAGAGCAGGAAGACAGGGAGATCCAGGCTCATCTCAATTTTTTGTTTCTTTAGAAGATGAATTAGTGAAAGTTTTTGGCGGAGAGAGAGTTAAAGCTTTAATGGAGAAATTAAATTTTCCTGAAAATCTTCCTTTGGAGCATCCTTTACTGACAAAACTGATTGATGAAATTCAAAAAAAAGTTGAAGGGTATCATTTTGACATAAGAAAACATCTTTTAGAATTTGATGAAGTTTTAAACAAACATCGTGATAAAATTTATCGATTAAGAAAAAAAATTCTCCACACTTCTTTAAAGA
>Ga0190363_1000131_pt1 | contig 42331 bp, 21 predicted proteins | sample 48721867_MG_FD_161272 | JGI IMG/M metagenome (GOLD analysis project Ga0190363, IMG submission 161272) | Hydrothermal vent microbial mat bacterial communities from Southern Trench, Guaymas Basin, Mexico - 4872-18-6-7_MG | ecosystem: Environmental > Aquatic > Marine > Hydrothermal vents >... | reverse complement strand
GAGATTGCTGTGTTTATATCATCAAGTCTTTTTTCTATGTATTTTTTGGTTGATTCGAGGTTTTGTTCAAGGGAGGAAAGTCTTTTTGATTCTTTTTGGAGTTCTTTAAGTTGGGAGGTGAGGGATTTTTCAACAGACTCGAGAAGCATCGTTCTTACAGTTTCTATGTGCTTTTTTTGCAGTTCGATTTCCCTTCCAATCCGATTAATTTCAGAAGATATATGCTGCACGAATGCAGAATCTGAGGAGGAAAGAGAATTGAGAAGTGTTTGTTGTTTTTTTAGCTCTCTTTCAAGCTCTGATATCCTTTCTGTTTTTCTTTCGATATTTGCAATTTCCATTCTGGTTTCATTTATCTGGTCCTTTACAAACTCCATTATTTTTCTTACAGTTTTTTCAAATGCTTCATGACTTTCTTTTAATTTTTTATTGAGAATCTCGGATTTTTCAATAAGTCTTTCCCTTTCCTTTTCAAGCTCTTTTATTAATCTTTTCTGTTCAACCGAGCTTTTCTTCAGATTTATTATTCCTGCTTCAAGTTCTTTGAGTTCATTCATTGTTTCAAAACCCTTACAAGTTCAGCTATTTTTCCTCTCTGATTTTCCAGATTTGAAAGTTTTTTGTAAACATCCTGAACGATTTTTTCAAGTGATTTCACATTTTCGGATAATTTTATGATTTCGAGTCTGTTTTCATGGATTTTTTCCTCAACATCTTGTTTATGTTTCTCTATATCATCCATTCTCCTTTCCATTGCATCTATTTCTGCAGGTGTTTCTTGTAGTGAAAGAAGTCTTTCTTCAAGTTTGTTTATTTTATTTCTTTGCTCATTAAGAAGATTAGAAAGCCGTGCATCAAGAGATGAGGTTTTCTCTTCATTTTTGGATTGGAATTTTTTCAATCTTTCAATATGGTCGGTGATGGTCTTTATTTCCCTGATTAGAGAACTCTTGGATTCATCCAATTTGCTTATTTTTTCTGAGAGTTTTTGTATCTCCTTAGAGGAATTTTTCATCGCAGAGGTCAGATCAGAAAGTGCATTCCTCAATTCTTGAAGAGAACTTTCGTGAAATGTCACGGTTTTTGAAATTTCATTTAATTGTAAAAGCTTGCGTTCAGTGTGGGCAAGTGATTGAGAATTATCTTCTGTTTGCAGGGAAAGTTTTGTTAGGGATTTTTCAAAATCCTTTCGAATATCTTCCATTTTTCTTTCAAGGGATTGTTTTATTTCTTTCTGGAGGGTTTTTGTGAGTCTTTCATCTGAAAGGATGGAATTTATCTGGTTTTGGAGGTCTGTTTTTGTTTGGGATAAAAGTTTATCAAGGGTGTGGTATGTACTGGAAAGTTCCTTTATCTGGGAGATCAGGGACTTTATGGTTTTATCAAATTGAGGTTTTGTTATTGCAAATTCTGTTCTTTTCTCGAGTGCTGATATGCTCTTGTTCAGATCATTGAGTTCTTTCTCTGCATTATCCTTCAGGGATATCAAGCTTTGCTCGAGAGATGAGAATCTTTTTTCTGATGCTTTTTCCAGGTCTGCTATCTCTTTCTGCTCACTGGATAGAGAGGCCCGGATATCACTAAGTTTTTGTTCCAGATTTTCTATCGCTTTGTTCAGCTCTATTAGAGACTTTTGGTTGTTTGCGTCTTTTGCTTGATATTCTGAATTTAGATTTGAGATTCTTGTGGTTATTTCTTCAAATCTTTTTTTGAAGGAGGAAGATTCCTTTTGGAGTTCTTTTATCTGGAACAAAAAGGGCTTTAGGGCTTGATCGAACTGGGGTTTTGTTATTGCGGTGGAGAATTTTTTCTGGAGTTCTTGAATGGTTTGCTGCTCTTTTTCAAGGTTGGAAGAAAGGTGTTCTATTGTTTTGTTCAGTTCTGCAAGAGATTTTTGATTGTTTGCATCTCTTGCTTGGTATTGGGAATTCAGGTTTGAGATTGCTGTGTTTATATCATCAAGTCTTTTTTCTATGTATTTTTTGGTTGATTCGAGGTTTTGTTCAAGGGAGGAAAGTCTTTTTGATTCTTTTTGGAGTTCTTTAAGTTGGGAGGTGAGGGATTCCTTTTGTCTGGATTCCAACTCTCTCTTTATCGAAAAAAGCAGTTTTTCAAATCGCGAATTAATATCATTTTTCATTTCTGTTAACCGTTCCCTTTGCTCATCTACCAATTTTGTAAACCTTCTTTCTTGAGAAGAGATTTCTTGTTGTAGAGTATTTATTCTGTTTCTTTCTGCAGAAATTCTGTCTATGAGGGATTTTACATCTGACTCTACTTTTTCCAAAGTTTTAACAAAAAATTCTCTTGTATCAATCAATTTGTTTATTGAAACATCATGGTTTTCCAGTCTTCTTGGTATGACTTTTATTTCTGTTTCCAGTGCTTTTGTTCGATCTTTAAGTTCTGAAATTATCTGCAAAGCGGAATTTACATTCTTCTGCAGTGATTTTATTTCTGGGTTTGTTTTTTCTTCGATTTCTTTAATTCTTGCCTGAAGCCATTTCTTCACATTTTCCGGAGCTTTTAACTCTGAAAGCTTTCTTTCAAGTTCTTCGTATTTCGTAAATGTGTTTTTTATCTCTTCTTTAAGGAGCATATAATTCTTCTCGATCTCCGTGAGTTCTGGCTGGATGGAATTTATAAGGGTTGACCTTGCTTCTTCCTCTATTGTTTTCAATCCCCTTTCTTGTAGTTCATCCAGCCTGGAAGAAAAATCCTCAGAAAGATTATTTATTCTTTTCTTTATGTTCTGTTTGAGTATCTCTATTCCTTCAAAAAACTTCACTTCCTGTTCATGCAGCAATTTGTATATTCTATCTCTTTCAAGTTTGAGATCGTTTATTTCTTCCTGAAATCTTTCTAGAGATTTTATTTCCTCAATGGTTTTATTCAGCCGTGTGGTGAGCGTGATTACATTTTCTTTAACTTCTCTTATTTCTTCATGTAATGGCTGCACTTTTTTTCTTATGTTCTTGCTTATAATTTCCGGTACGATTTCGCTGACAAGTTCATCACCCGAAAGAATCAGTTTTCTGAGTTTTTCTACATTGTCCGGTCCCAGTTTTTCATTCAGGCTTTCCAGTTTTTCTTCAAGCACAGGAATTTTTTCCAGAATTTTGATTTTATCCTCAATATTCGATATTCTGTAATCCGTTTTTTTATTCAGGGTATCCAGAGTTTTTGCAAGGGACTGAAAGGATTTTTTCAGCTCAAGTATCTCTGTTTGAAAATCTATTTCTTCTCCAAAGGATGCCAGACCCTGGGATATACTTTCCAGATTTCCGAAACCTTTAAATTGAGAAGTTTGCTGTGTCGGGGCTGTGGACTGCAATGTATTTATCCTGTCTGCGAGCTGATTTATTTTATTCTCTATTTCAGAAAGCTTTTCCAAATTCTGTGAGAGTTCCGAAAGTTTTGCATCTATTTTTTGCCGTACTATATTGGAAATTTCCTTTTTTATTTCTTCTTTATCTTCGGTTTTTTCTCTGCCTGCTACCTCTTCCAGTTTGGAAAGTCTCTCCTCGATAATTTTGCTGAATTCTTTAAGCTTTGTGCCCAAATCCTCGTTTTTGGGTACAGAACCGGAGTATTTGGAAATCTCTTCTATTATATTTGCAAGGCTCTTGTTCTTCTCTTCGAGTTCTTCTTTTTCCTTCTTTAATTTTTCGATTTCGTTTTTTACATTTTGCAAATGTGTTTTGATTTGTGAAACAGGTTCAGTAGAAGCTTTCTCCATATTATTATTTTGGTCTGTTCATATTAATATATAAAAAGGTGTATAAATGTAATAGTATAAATATATTAAAAATTTTGAAAAATTTTCATTTTTCAAAGAAACCTTGTCAGAACAATTTGAATTCAGAAAAGAAAAATTTTTGAAAAATTTGAAAATTTTATATTACGTTTGTATAATAAAAATTATGGGAAAATTGAAGGAAAGGCTTACAGATTATAAGAATTTCTGGCTTATATGGCTAAATTGTGCTGGGAAACCGGAAAAGGGCGAATCACTTTTTCAGATTCAGTCCAGATGGGGCATAACAACAAACTATTTATATCATAATGAAATGGGTCTTGGAAAACCAATATACATCTGCATGGTAGAAGAGGGATATCTGCAAAAATCAGGAAAGAAGCTTATTCCTTTATTTGGATGGGTAGAAAGCTATGTTAAGGAGCTCTATACTTCAAGGTTGAAGGGATCTTGGATTCCCTGGGTCTTTATAGCAAACAGATGGGAATTGATACAGAAATTTATAGAGCAAAATGCAAGCGTTCTTTTTGATATTAACAACCTTAAAATTCTGTATAAGAATGATAAGGATTTGCTCGGAATTCAGGGAAGATATATATTCAGCGATATTCTTCTCTATGTTCTTTTTGCAAATCTTATAGTCTTTACAAAAAAATATCATGCTGATATAGTTATGAGAATACTTTCTACATTCATTTCATTATTTTCGGAAAGGGACCTTCTGAACTACATGAGGGAAATTCATCAAAAGATAGGAGGTTTCGTACCAAAAACTATAACTGATGAAAGTGAGCTTCACAGGCTCATGTATCCGTATAAATGGTGATGAATTGAGTTTTTAAATCTCGAAAGTAAAATGAAAATAATGGTGGAAATTTGACGAGAATAATAGGTGTGGTTTCTGGTAAAGGAGGTGTGGGAAAAACCACAATAGTTGTGAACCTTGGTGCGGCCCTTGCATTGAAGTTCAAAAGGGATGTGGTGATAGTTGATTGTAACATCACCACATCGCATCTGGGTATGTATCTGGGCATGTATTATTATCCTGCCTCTTTAAATCAGGTCCTTTCAGGGGAAATAGATATAGAGAAAGCAATGTATGATTACAGCATCCCTGGATTGAGAATAATTCCGGCTTCTCTCTCACTTGAAGACCTGAAGGGTATTGATGTAAGTGAATTAAAGGCCTCGATAAAAAATCTCTCGGGAAAGGCTGATATTGTTTTGCTGGATGCTGCTCCTGGTTTCGGTAAAGAGGCTTTAGCGGCTTTAAAGGCATCCGAGGAAATGCTTTATGTTATGACACCGTTTGTACCATCCCTCATGGATGTTGTAAAATGCCATCAGCTTGCAGAGCAGTTCGGTGTGAAATCCTTAGGTATAATCCTGAACATGACCGGTGAAGGTAGACATGAATTGAGTATAAAGGAAATAGAACAGCTTACAGAACTTCCAGTTATTGCAAAAATACCAAGGGATAAAAATATTCTGAAAAGCCTTTCCGAGAAAATTCCTGTAATAGACCTTAAGCCAAACTCCCCTGCAAGCAGAGAGTTTAAAAAACTTGCAGCAAATCTCATTGGTCAGGACTATACTGAAGGTGTTATTTCCAGAATAGTAAGGTTTTTCCGCAGGGGTAGACCCGAAAGGATCGAGTTTCAGATCAAAACAGGGGTAAAGCCAAATGTTATGTGATTTTGTTTGCCGATAATTTTAAATACTTTTTGGTGGTAAATTTATAAATTTTTCTGTGAATTATTCTTCTCATGAATCATTACAAGCACGAAATTGTTCTTGAGAATTTAAGGAATCTTTTTCTCAGTCTTACCACATCAACCATGTTAATTCCTTTAATCGGAATGGAAATTCTTGTGCTCATCTTTGGTATTGTGTTGGGAATCTATCATGGCTTCAGGATAGAAAAAGAGATATCCGTGCAAAGAAGTTTTCACTTTTATAAGGTGTAACTCCTCATTATAATTATATGGTACTAAGAAAATTAAAAAAAGGTGAAATTCTTCTTCTGGTCATATCCGAGAAAAGTCATTTAGAAATTATGGTGAAGCTTACAGAGAAGATTTGCAAAACATTTGAAAAAGTATGCTACGTTACGCTTAATAAACCGTACACAACATTGATCAAATTTTTTAAGAAAAGGGGTATAGATGTAAGCAGAATATTTTTTATCGATGCTGTAAGCGCACAAGGGGTAGAAAACAACCAAGAACCTGTTGTCTGTGTGTCCTCACCCAGGGCTCTAACAGAGCTGAATATCGCCATCAAGAATGTTGTGGAGGTGGGAAAAATAGACTGTGCAATATTCGATTCCCTCTCCACTCTGCTTATCTATGAAAAACCTCACGTGGTTATGAAATTTATTCATTCTATAATCTCGGATTTCAGATCACGCTCAACAGCATGTGTACTTACTGTAATAAGAAGTGATTTGAGTGAAAATGTAATAAAGGATATAGCATTGTTTGTGGATGGTATCAGTAAGGTGAAATGATTGGTTAAAATTCAGTGGAGCATAAAGAGGAAGTTGATTCTTTTCTTTCTAATAATTTCCTTTTTTCCTATGATAGTTATTTCTTGGGTAGGATACTCTTTAGGAAAATCAACGTTTGAATCTCAACTTCTGGAAAACATGAAAGTGTTTTCAAAGGAGATAGGGCAGCATGTGATTGAATTTATAGAGGCCAAAAAAACCCTCATCATGGAATTTGCATCGGACGGATTTGTAATAGAAAGTCTTCGGGAAATAATCAATGCACGTTCATATGCAGAGACTGAAAATTTGAATCTTTCCACTTCATTTTATTCCTCTGGATTGGATGGGATTGTTGAAAACCTTAGTCTCTATATTGAAGCGAAAGGTAAACTTGACCCGAGTATATATGAAATACTTGTGCTTGATAAAAATGGTATTGTTGTAGCATCTACCAATAGAAGTATGATTGGAGATGATCAATCAGGATATCCACATTATATTGAAGGTAAAATGGGAATATACATTTCGGATGTTATTATAGATGAACTCACGGATAAACCATCTATTATCGTATCGGCCCCAATAAAATATCTTGACATGGAACATAAAATGGACCCTGTGGGTGTTATGGTTCTTAAGTTAAGCAAATCACAGCTTGATAAGATAGTTTTTTACGATACGGTAAAGGACATGGGTGAAACCGGAGAAGCGTATATTGTCAATGGAGATGGATTTATGATAACACCTTCCCGGTTTGTCAATAACACATTTCTTACGAAAAAAATAGACACACTTCCTGTAAAAAAATGTAAAGAAAGTGGAGAATTCGCAGGAGTGTATAGGAATTACTTGAACAAGGAGGTGTTTGGGGCATCGGTGTACATACCATCAATGGACTGGATAGTAATAGTAGAAAAGGGTATTGATGAAATGTATGGCGGGATTAGGACAACAAGAAGGGTTATAATAGCCTTGTTCGTTATCCTTTGTATCATCATCATTTCACTCTCATGGTATTTCACAAAAATACTTGTTCATCCGTTAAAGGAAATAATGAAAAAAGTAAAAGAAGTTTCCGAAGGCAATTTGGATTATAAGATACAGTTAAAAAGAAAGGACGAACTGGGAAAGCTTGCAGAGACTTTTAATCAGATGACCGAAAACCTGAAGAAAAAAGAAGGAGAGATTTCTCGTAAAAACAGGGAACTTCAAAACAAGATAAAGGAGCTTGAGAGGTTCCACAGGCTTGCTGTAGGAAGAGAGCTGAGGATGGTGGAGCTCAAAAAAAGGATAAGGGAACTCGAGAAGAAGCTTGAAGAAGTAAAAACCGAGAGCAGAAACAGTCCATAAAATCTGTATTGAAAAGGACATAAAAAATATGTAGTAATAAATGCATATCCATTAAAAGATAAAATAATGACTTTCGGGAGATTATGTGGAGGAAAATGAATATTGCTCATGTTCTTTTCGATCCAGAACCGAAATATACAGGAAAGGAGATATTTCTCATACTTAAAGGTGGCAGGGGTATTCCGGGATTGGGTCTTGCGTTTTTCATAGCTGTAATTTCATACTTTCTGGGAAAAACCGCAAATGTGCTTGATGTGTTGGTGCTATCTCTCATAGTTGGTATAGCAGTAAGGTTCTTGATAAGAAACAATGATTATCTGGTAAAATTATTCTATCCTGGAATACTTATTGCACCAATAATCTTTATACCGTTGGGTCTTGTTTTTTACGGTATAAAAAATCTTAATTTTCTGGAGTTTTTCTACATAAATCCGGAATATATAGCATTGGAAATACTGGTGGTTATTGCTTTCTTTCTCTCCATTATTCTTCTTGGAAAATTGCTAAAAATGAAAAGAGAGATAACATATCTCACAGCTACTGGCTCTGGTGTGTGCGGAGCCTCTGCTATAATCATAACTTCTCCTGCTGTGAGTGCAGAACCAGATGATATATCGGTGTCTCTGATTTCGGTGTTCATTGCAGCACTTCTTGGTTTTTTTGTGATCTTTCCTGCAATAGCTAAAGCACTGGGAATGGACAATTTGATTTATGCACTCTTCTCAGGAATGGTTATGCAATTTACCGGATTTGTAAAACTGGCGGTGGATACGATGCCTGTAAACATACCTATCGTTATATCTCAACAAAGTGCTGTATCCATTGCATTGAGTGTGAAGGCGGCAAGATATTTGGGGCTTTTAATAGCAATACCCCTGTTTGCAACAATCATAAAAAAGAGGGTGTATCTTCCATGGTTCCTGTGGGTATTTCTTATTGCAGGAATTGCAGGATCCTTTATAGCAATAAATGGGATTAGTCTCTCTGTTGCTGCAGCATCTGTGGTGAAGCCAATATATACCTTTCTCTGGGCAAGTGCCATGGCGGCTACAGGCTTGAATGCTGATCTTAAAGTTTTTCTTTCTAAAACTGGTGTAAAATGTTTAATAATGGCATGTGGCGGTCTTGCTGCTGCTATACTTGTGTTCCTTTTTGGTATAATGTTTATGGGATTTTAAGAGGTGGAATATGTTCAGAGTGTTTAGAGATTCTTCAAGAAAAAAGGAAACAGGTATTGATGCCTTTCAGGATTGTGAAAGGATTATAGAATATGTGCACAGTCTCATAACCCTTCCTGAGCTGGTAGGTCATGAGATGAAGAGATTAAGAAAGATCAGAACCCTTTCGTTACCGGAAAGGGAGATAGAGTATGTGAAGATTTACCTTTTGCTTGAGAAGTTCATAACCACCCGTGAACCTCTCAAAAAATACTCCGTGAAAACCCTTAGAGAGCATGTAAGAGAAAAATTCAGAGTAAGGGAACCGCAAAATCTGTTATATGTATTATTTCTTGAAGAAGAAAAACAGGAAATCCATATCATGATAGTATTTATATCATTCCTGTTTGAAAAACTTGTTCCATTTATAGGGACCTCCAAGGCAAAGGAAATGATAGAAAAAATACTCTCCAGGAATTCCCTCAATAATGTGGACTTTGGAGAAGAATTTCCACTGCTCAGATTAAAATCTTTTGAGATAAAGGAGTTTGAAAAATATATAGATACATTTTCAGCAATTATTTCCTCATTTTTGGAGAGGATAAAAATAATAAAGGGGGATGTAAAAAGAGAAATGAAAGAGGTTTTTGATAGGTTTATAAATCAATATTTTTTTCTTACACAAATTCTTCGTGTGTTTTCACTTGTGCCTGTGGGTATCATGGATAGGAGTACAAAAGCATGGTTTCTTGCCAGCTATTGCAAAGAATTTTCTAACACTGTGGGGAACATATTGATAAAAAAGAATGTTACCCTTCCCAGAACATCTGCTAAAGATTCTGATCTTCTCGTAAAAGATTTAAAGACAGATTCGGATGGGACATTCCTTTTTGAGCCTGAATTGTTTGAAAAATTTTGCGAGATAGAAAGAGATAAAAGGATAGAAGCTGTGGTACATTCTTTCAGAAACCTGTTTTTAAAAATAAAGGAACAGGCAGAGCTTGGGCTTTCCAAAGAAGAAATAAAGGAAATTATGGAAACCTCTCATCGAACCATTAAAGAAAAATACAGATTACCAATTATTTCTGAAATATATCACACAATGCCTCACGGTATCCTTGAGAGAGAGATGTTTTCGCTAATGAGTAAAGAGGAGTTGGAAAGAAAGATTCAGGAAAGGACAAAGGAGCTCGAGGAAACAAAAGCAGAAATAGAAAAGAAGGTAAGGGAGAGAACAAAGGAGCTCGAGGAAACAAAGATAGCATTGTTGAATATGATGGAGGATCTGGATGAAACAAATAAAAGGCTTGTAAGAGCGCAGGAAGAGTTGAAAAAGAGTTATGATGAGCTTAAAACAATGAATGTCAAAAAGGATGAATTCATTTCTATAGCGGCGCATGAACTTAAAACACCTCTTACTGCAATACATGGTTTTTCTCAGCTTCTTCAGAATGAAAAAATAATAAATGATAAGGAGACGCTGAAAAAATATCTTCAGATAATAGATAAGGAAACAAGAAGACTTGCAAGGCTTGTGACAGAGATTCTGGACCTTTCGAGAATAGATCTGGGAACGATAAAATTTGTCTTCGAAAAAGTCGATGTCAAAGAGATAATAGAGACCGTAAAGAAAGAGATGGATGTGCGTGCGAAAGAAAGGGGTCTTGAAATAAAATATGAGATAGGAAAAGATGTGAAATATATAGAAACAGATAAAGAGAGACTTGTTCAGATTCTAATAAATCTCATAGACAATGCGATAAAGTACACGCCCCAGGGGAGTATAACTGTAAAAATCTTCAAAGAGGGTAAAAACCTTCACTTTATGGTTAAAGATACAGGTATAGGCATAGCAAAAGAAAGTATTGACAGGATATTTGAACGATTCTATCAGGTTGATTCCTCATACACAAGAAAATTTAAAGGAACGGGACTGGGCCTTTCTTTGTGTAAGGAATATATCGAGAAAATGGGTGGAAAAATATGGGTCAAGAGTAAACTTGGAAAGGGAAGTGAATTTCATTTTACACTCCCAATCAGAAGAAAATCAACAAAAACTTAAATTAAGGTCAGGGGTTATTTAGAGAGTGCTTTTTTTATCCTTTTTACAAGATCTTCATTTTCAAATGGTTTTGTTATGTAGTCCAGAACCTTCATTTTCTTTAGGGTTTCCTTTCCAGTTTCAGAGAACCTTGCAACAGTAAGGAATGCGACTTTAATATCCTTTGTTTCTGGGTTTGCTCTTATCCTTTCACACGTTTCTCTTCCGGACATTCCCGGCATCATCATATCAAGAAGAATGAGATCGGGTTTTACGGTTTTTAATCTTTCCAGACACTCCTCTCCACTGCTTACTGTTATTACCTCAAATCCTTCTGATTCGAGAAGTGCCTTTACAAGAGTAAGTATGCTCTCTTCATCATCAACAACCATGATTTTTTTCTTAGGCATGCTTCACCTTTATTTTAGGATTTTTCTTTATATTATTTTTTAATTTTCAACAGTTTATCTGCAAAGAGAGACAGGTCTTTAATGAGCATCTCGCCCTCCTCTTTTAGGGTTTTGTCTTTCAGTACGATAAATATCTTCTTCGTGTTTTCTTGCTCTTTGCTAATTATGAGATTATGGGTAAATTTAAGTATTGAATAACTTTCTTGATAAACAAGTAAAGAGGATATTGTATCAAAAATAATTATGCTGCAGTTTTTTTGAATCACTGTTTTTAGAATTGCTTTTCTTATCTTATCCAAATCTTTCGGTTCAGAGATAAAAATACAGTTTTTCTGGGGCTTTGGTTTTGAATAATGGCTTGAAAGCACATCTATAAAAAAGAATCTTTTGATATCTGTACCCTTTTCTTTCAGCCTCTCTACAACATGCTGGTATGGTACGGAGAAACAGACATAGCATATATTCGTTTTTGTTTTTTCTAAAGATTTTATTATCTTTCCAAGTTTCCTATCGTATTCCTCCTCATCCATGAGGAGAAGAAGGAATCTATTCTTTGTTATTTCCTTTATCACATTCAATTTTCATCACCTTCGAGAATTTTAAATATTCTTTTAAATAACCCAAAATCAAAACTTGTTTTTCCCCAGAATTTTCCAAGAGTTGCTTTTTTGAAATCACATTCTTCAAAATCATCTATAAAGAACATAAGTACAGGAACATCGTATTCGAATATAAATCTTCTATTTTCTATTGCTGCTTCAGGGCATAGAATGCAAACCCCACCATCTATCTTTCCGAACTTTTTTATATGATTTTTTATCCCCTTTGGAACATCCTTATCGTCGTATATTATAAAATTCGGTTCTATATTCCTAGCTTTTAAAAATCTTACTATAGAACCCATTACACATCTATCACAGGAGGGATTACAGGAATATTTTAACCTGTGTTCACAATCAATCGGTTTAAGACAGTAAGGAAGGAACACCAGCAACCTTTCTGTGTTTATTTGTTTAAATTTTTCAAAACTTCCATTAACAAGATAACACTTGTCTTCTATTTTTTCGTACTTTCCTTCGAAAATCTCCTCAAAGCGTTTTATTTCACTTTCTCTTGTTTTTTTCATATTTTTCAACCCCCTATCTGGTTTTTGACAAGAATTTTGTTTTTGAAATCTCTCTTTCTTTTTATCACAAAAACACAATAAGGATCTCCCATAGAGGAGCATGTGGTTTCGATACAGTCCACATCTTCATTCCATATAACACTTGCTGCTCCGGCGAACATGCCTCTTGAAAAGTGGCACACAGGTTCTTTTGAAGGCTTTTCGGTTTTGAATGGACAGCTATCTACAATTATTTTTGCAACTTTCTTTTCAGAGTCAAAATGCGCAACGGTTATCCTCCCCCATCCACCAATACTTGCAAGTTCTCCTGCGAAGTCTATTGCTTTCTCTCCACGATAACCGAGCCTGTGAATTATATTTCTTATATAATTTTTTGAGCCATGTTTTGAGGAATGATATATTAGTATTCCTCCATCTCTTTCTCCAAAATTTTTCTGAAAAAATTCAAGCATTCCTTCCAGAATTGTGAAGTACAACACAACAGCTCTTTCTCCCAACATTCTGAATTCTCCCTTTTCCGTTATCTTTATCTCTCCCATTGCAAAGAGTTTAATTAGGTTCCCTATCATATTGTTTCTTCCTTAAGTGGCTTTACGATTATGCCTTCCTTCTCTATTTCAAAATTATGGGGAATGGTTTCACAATCTGTACTTCTCATCTTAACAATACTTATCATTCTTCTGGAACCACCAGCAAGTACTATGTGTTCCATCTTTATTACCCCATCACAGGCAAATTCTGAAACCGTATCTCTTGAGAGATAATCACCGCTATTGCACGCCTCGCATATCACCAGAATTGTACAGTGGTCTGCCCTTCTTAATCTATCTATAAAATTGTAAACAAATTTCTTCACAACATAGTCTCCAAGAATTGGTGGAGAAAATATAGATTTTCTTTCCATTATATCTACAACGGATATTTCATTCAGGGATTTATAGAGTGGTGCATTGGTTGCAAGAATAGAAATGGAGTCTATTACCGCTCTTTCTATTTCATTGTTTCGTATATTTTCTATGATCAGTTCAGAGATGTTCTGATCTAGTGTATCCAGTGAGATGTTCAGAAAATTAACCATGTTCTGATCTTGAAGCCTTTTCATATCCCAACCGAACATAGAAGCCTGTTCTAGAAGCGTTCTTGTGGGGATGCTTATATTTACGTAAAGCCCCCTTTCACCGAACTTTATCGCTCCGTTATAGATATACTGCAATCCGAAAATGGTTTTTCCTGTTCCTGGATTTCCTGTGATAAGAACACAGCTTCCAGAAGGGAAACCTCCCTGAACAAGTTCATCGAATCCTGGTATGCCAGTTGGTACTCTTTTTATTTTCATGTTATTTGTTTTTCTTTTACTATTTAAATTTTTGATTGATTATTTATACCTATACTCAAATTATTTAAACATTCTATACTAATAATAATTATTAGTATGAGGTATTTCAATCAGATTTTGGAATTTTCTCGATATATAAGAACAGAAACATGTTTGTTTGTTTCCGGAATAGCCCTTTCAGGATATCTTCTTTTCAATAAACCCGGAATATTAATGCTACCGTTAATGCTCACTGCATTTTTTTCTAGCGCGGCAATATATTCCTACAATCATATTACGGATAAAAAAGAAGATGCGGTGAACAACAGAAAGATTAATAGATTTGCTGAGAATAGATATGGAAAACTTGTACCTCTTGCATGTATTTGCATTTCATTTATGTTTTCGATTTTTCTTTCTTCCTTTTCTTTTGTTATTTACATAATTTCACTTTCAGCAGGCATGCTGTATTCTGCTTTGAGGTTGAAAAAACTGTATTTTTTTAAAAATTTTTACACAGGTATTATTTTTTCGCTTGTTTTTCTAATGGGTGAGATTGCTACCGGAAATGTTATATATCTCATGTTTGATTATTTGCTCATACCATTTTTATCAGGATTCATTCTCAACCTTCTTGGAGATATAAGGGGGTACAAAGGAGATAAACACGCTGGTCTAAAAACATTTCCCATCTTACTTGGTTTAGAAAAAGCAAAAACACTTCTACAGATAATTTTATGGTGCTTTATCATCCTGATATTCTTGAAGTACCGGATATTTGCTTCTATTGCTATATTTATGGTTTTTCTTTCCCTTTTCCTGCTGAAGGATGATATGAAAATAACAAGAGTGTGCATACTCCTGTCTTTTGCAACACTTCCTGCATTCATGTTGGTGGCGTTATGGATATAACAAAGAGGTCAACCTCTCCATTGATGGTGTACTTGTTTGGTGAAGATTTGAAAATGATACTTAGAGCTTACAATAACTGTATAGAAAAATTAGCGCAGCAACACCCATATCTCGAAGATGTTTTTTCTGATTGCATTAACAGAACAGGATTTATTTTTCCCTATATGTCTGTCGAGTATGGATATTACTCTATCAAAAAATCCTTTCTTCCAAAGAATCTCAAGAATCTGGTTATGGGATTCGGTCTCATAGGTTTGGCTGTATCCGTTGATGATGATATAGTTGATGAGTACTCCGGAAATCATCTCAAAATGGTATCGAATATTTCCGTTTCTCAACTTATTCAAAATTTTGCTTATGATCTAATCTTTTCCTATCATGAAAGAGAGAAAAGCGAGATTGTGATGTCGGAAATAAACAGAGCCCTCTATTATGTGGCAAGATATCAGTATATGGATGCACTTAATATAGTGAGGTTTAAGAAAAAAGGATTCGATATCATGCAGTATTTGCAAGCAGCAAGAAAAACTGTATGTCCTGTAAAACATGGTTTAAGGCTGGGTATGCGCTTGGCAAATGGGATCGAATTTATAGAACATGGGGAAAAAATAGCTGAGTGTTTGGGTATTGCACTGCAATTGATTGATGATCTTCTCGATCTGGAAGACGATATAAAAAATTATAAAGAAGCCGTTACGTTGCCGATGTTTTTACTTAAATATGGTCGGTCACCGGAAATGGTTTTTATCCTTATACAGAAATATCTTGAGGAAGCGTTGAGAAACACTATGTTCCTCCCCTTCGGGGAAAAGATTGAAAGGATGATTAGAGGTTTTTGCAACATTAAGAACAGCACCAAAGAAAAAATCGATGCAAAACTTGAGCGTTTCAGACGGTTACTGAGCATTGAATGTAATTTTTAACACTTTGGGTCTGTGCACCGTTTTTGATATTGTGTAGTTTTTGTCACAAAGAAAAAGATATCCCAAAACTACATTTGATAGAAATTTCCAGTTATCTTCCTCTTTTTGTATTCCATATGGTTGATTTTTCATACTTACGATAATATCACCATTACTGCGATAAAATATTGTTGTCTGACCCCAACCGAATATCTGAAGCATGTTTTTGAGAAAGAATATTTTTCTTTCCATTGATGAAGTTTTATCTATAATTTTTCTGAAACATTCGTAAGATATCTCTGCAACCTTTTCTATAAGTGGTCCTTTATGACCAATGATATGGAAAAGTGTATTTTCTCCCATTACAACCGGTTTTCCCCTGAAAAATATTCTATTGCCCTTCAATACAAAGGTTTTACTTTTTAGGGCATTTTCAAAGCTGCTATTGGAGAATTGCTTGTGAAGGGTGTTGAAGTCGCAATATCTATCTATTCCCTTAGAGGAAATGTTCAGGGGTGTATCCTTAAGCCTGAATGTATACTTACATGTATTTTTATACTGATAGGTTTCAATATTTTCCGCGTCTGAATTATAAAGTGCTGATAGCACTCCTGACCATAAGCCTTGGGAAAATTCATTCTTTCCAATTTCCCTGCTTATACCCTCATTAAGTGTGGTTATGGTTATGATTTTTCCTTTTCTTGTAATTTTAAAATTATCCAAAAGTCCAATATTTGTCCACACATTTCTCATTATAGTATTGAGAAAAATTTCATTCGGTATTCTTGTGATTATTTTCGGTAAAAAGTTTTTAATATAAAGAAAAGCCCAATGTTTTGCGATATTCTTCATTTCCTCGCCGTGTCCTGAATTGATAGAGGTTTTTATGTAATTTGTTAGTATTTCTTCAAATATCATCACATTCCTTCTTTTGGGAAGGTGAAATTTATTAACTATTCTCCCGATCCCTGTTTCTATTATATTCTTTCTCAGAGATTCGGAGAGTTTCATTATAAAAAATTAAGAAATTTCCATTAAATAAAATCAAATGATTTTGGTCTTTGTAAGGTTTATGCTGTTTTTGGTTATTACAAATTCGTGATGGATCTTTGGCTCGAAAGGTGTATACCTCATTTTATGTATACTCAGGGTTCTTTTGGGTTTTTCTTCAAAGTCCAGAAAAGAGAGCTGGATAACACCATCAACATCAAAGGCTTCATTATTACCTGAATCGATTTTTCCTTCTTCGGTTTCGCACAAAATTAAGGAGCATTTTGCTTTTTTCAGATGTTTCAAAAGTTTGAAAAACGCTGTTCTGTATGATCTTTTATTTTCTGCGAACAGGAGAAGTTTGTTAATGTTATCTAAAACTATTCTATCTATTTTTGGATACCTTCCTATTATCTCTATAAACCTCTTTATGCTTATATCTTCGCCTAATGTTATGTGCTCTATTGCAAGAGTCTTTCCAAGATGTTTTTTAACTTCATTAAGCTGCTTTATACCTTCACATGCTTTTATAAGCTCATCCTTTGTTTCAGAAAGAGAAATGTAACAACATCTTTCGTTTTTTCTTGCTCCCTCCAGCAGAAAGTTCAAGCTAAAAAGTGTTTTCCCGCTTCCTGGACTGCCGGAGATGAGTATTGTGGAATTCTCTGGAAAACCACCATCTATAATGGAATCAAGTGTTTTTATTCCTGTGGTTATTCTATTCATATTCAATCACCGAATTTTGGTATACCTGTATCTGATTTTTTCAATCGTATCAAAAGAAATACATCTCCATTGAGTGTGAATATTTTTGCTTCAACCTTTTTTTCAAGAGTTTTTATTTCATTCTTTTCAAGAATTCTTTTTGGAAGCATTATTCTGTTACTGTTTCCGATTTTTCCTGTAGTTAGTCGCAGGTTTAGAAATTCTTCCCCTGCAGGAACGAGAATCAGATCCTTTGTATGCTGATGAAGAAGATTGTATTCTTCCTTTGATGTTGTGAGGTTAATGAAAATTTCTTCACCTTTCATTTCTATCGATCGTATTTCAGCCATAGTTATATTTTGATGTAAAAAATATAAACCTTTGCGGTTGTTTTAGTGTTTGATTTTTGTGAATGAAAGGAAAATCTGTTTAAATCTTTTTTGAGAAAGATTAAAAATTTGTTCAATAACTTAATCTTTCAATACCGCCTTTCAAGCTTTTATACTGGTTTGTATAAATCCTAAATATAAGGTTGGGGTTATGACAACAAAAAAATCTATATTCAACATTGAAGAAATAAAACGCGCTGTAAAAACAGGCTTAAAGGAGTCTCAAAGAGAGTATATAGAAGAGGTTAAACCAGGAAGAAGGTATATAAAAACCGGAATAAGGGGATTTGATGAATTGTTTGAGTACGGTATACCCGAAGGTTCGAGTGTAATAATTGCTGGTGGTGCTGGATCTGGAAAAACAATACTGTGTTTGCATATTCTTGCAAATGCAGCGAAGGCAGGGGAAAAGTGTTTGTACATGTCTTTTGAGGAATCAGAAGAAAGGCTTATACAGCATATGGAGGATTTTGGGTGGAATCCAAAAGAATTAATAAAAAGGGGAAATCTTCTAATAAAGAGATTCAATTCTTTTGATATAGCACGATCGATAGATGCGCTTCTTGCCAAAAAAAGGGGAGAGTTAATGATAGATGTAGACCCGATTATACTGCCGAAGGGGTTTAAACCCACAAGAATAGTTGTTGATTCATTAAGCTCTATCGCCTCTGCTTTTACAGGGGAACAGGCTGCCTATAGAAGTTATATTGAACAGTTATTCGGATATTTTGAAAGCATAAAAACAACATCATTCCTTATAACAGAAACCGAAACCATGCCAAGAATTTTCAGTCCTACTGGTGTAGAGGAGTTTTTAGCAGACGGCGTAATAGTTCTTTACAATATCAGAAAAGGTGATATAAGGGAAAGTGCGATAGAGATTCTGAAAATGAGGGGTGCCAAACACAAAAAAAGAATAGTTGCAATGCAGATAGTAAGCGGTGTTGGTATCGAAGTTTATCCTGAACAACAAGTTTTTGCTGATTTTGAATGATTAAACATATGTCTTTCTTATTTCCTCATCTATTTTTCTTATCTTCTCTTCTGTGGTTTTCTTTAGGCTTAAATACGCTTCTTTTGATATCACTCCTTGCCTGTATTGAGATTCTAGAAGCGCGAGGGTCCTTTCCAAACGCATCCTCTTTGCTCGGAGATTTTCTCTTTTTGCTATATCACTTATACCTAAAACTTTAGTTTTGAGCATACTTGCTTCAGCCAATCTTCCCCTCATCAGAATCTTCAGACTGTGGCTTACCTTTCTTAATATTACAACAAGCACAATAACTGCAGCTCCCATTATTATCATCGCTATCAACCACCAAGGTATTTCTATTCCTTTGTATTTTGCCTTTTCAAGAAGAAGTTCTGCCTCTTCCAGGAGGTTCCAGGCAGTATATATGGCTGTGAGCGAGGCTTCATATTCCTTCTTTGTAAATCTTATTTCAGCAGTATCTATCTGTTTCTTTGCATCATCAAGCTTTTCATAAACTTTAGAAACATCTTTGCCTTGTTTTTTTGCATTCTCGGTTTTTTCAAGAAGCTCGTAATACTTAACCTTCAATCTTGCTATCTCGAACTCTATCAGCTCTTTCTTTGAGGTGAAAACAAATAATGTGAAGTTTTTCTCTACAGATGTTTCATTCGAATGTATTGAGAGTGTTACAGGATATTCCCCGGGAGAAAGTTCTGAAGGTACATGAACTTTCATGCTTACAAGTTTTTCTTCATCAGGTTTTATCACATCTATACTTTCTGGATCAAAAGTGAACCAGGCTTCATCTGCTTTTGATACTTTAAACATCACATCATGGATATCAAGGTCTCCTGTGTTTTTGATTCTTATATTGATATGTCTCGGTACACCTCTTTCAACACCAAACTCCATAGGCATAAACACTTTAAGTTCGGCCTTTGGTGGTGGGGCTGGGGTTGGTGGTGCTGCTTCCGGTGCTCTTGTAGGAGCTGAAGGCATCTCTTCTTCTGGAGGAGGTGTTGGTGCTTCTGTGACCAAAAATGTTACATTTTTTGTTATAGCTGGTTGAATGGTGCTGTATGTAACCCTTACATTCAGTGTATACACACCAAGAGGCTGATTTGTGAAGATATAAACACTTCTCTGAAGGGTTACATTTTGATTTGATGGTGTGTAAACAGCTTCTGAGGTGTAGTAATAGGTTTGATTATCGGAGGATACCCAGTATTCAACATCCACATCCTGTCCGTATTCACCCATATTTTCTATAATTATTTCGAAATCTAGGAAATCTCCTGGATAGGTCTCAGTTTCCAATAGATTTATTCTCACGTCATAAGGTCCGCCTGTGGCAACTCTGAAGGGGTGGTTTGTTATAGTGTAGAGGTCTTCTTTGGATGCCTTGAGAACTGCCCAATAGTCGCCAGAGGATGTGTTGGAAGGCATAACATAGCTTATCACATAGAATCCCTTTTCAATCCTCTGAACTATAGAATCGTTGAGGTCTGCTGTGAAGTAGATATTGTTCAGCAGAGGGCTTCCTACATAAACCGTGATATTCATGGAATCCGGATCTATTGTGTTTCCTGTGATATCCTTTATGGTTATTGCAAAGGTCATTGTGCTTTCCGGATACCACACCACTGTTGTTTCTATTCCCGCGTATAGACCTCCGGAAACCTGTTTTTCTGCAACCTCGAATTGAGATTGGTTTGTAACATTGACCCATTCTGATGCATTTTCATCATAGAAATAGGAATAGGAGAGAAGAGTGTATGTTCCTACAGGAGCATCTGAAGGTAATTCGAAAATTGGCGGGGGTAATACAAGACCTTGGTAATCCGTGGTGTAGGATTGGTTGGGAATATATGTGTGGGAGTTAGGATCAAGTACAGTTAAGGTTGTGTTGACATAGGGAAGACCCTCACCGAGGAGGTCTGTGGCATTGTAATAGACGGAAAATGTATCACCCTGCATATATATGGGTAAATACGTTTTTGCCACAACACGCATTTCTGTATAAACTTGAAAGGTTGTGAAATTAGTGCTGTTCTCTCCTATACTATCCACAACAAAAACCGTTACATTATACGTTCCTCTTTGCAATGTACTGCCCCAAGAATCTGGGTATGCCACAGACCATCTGGTCTCGCCTTCAAACTCATAATCCTTTGTCATGTTTTTTTCTGTAGATGTTCCATCAGGTCTTGTGACAGTAGCTGTTGCATAGAGTATTTCAGAGCCTGAGAGGCTTGTTACATTTGCCCTTATTATCAGAGTTCCTGATTGCTGAATCTTCTCTGGTTCCGTCCCCACCGTCACCAAGGGTTTTACATATGGAGTTAAAACCACCGTGAGTGTTGTATTAAGAGGGTATGCATTTGTATCATTTGCTGTTATTGTATAGGTCGAATTATAGTAGGCCTTTGGCTGACCTGATACATTGTAAAGAACGGAAAATATGTGTGATTGCTGTTTGTTAACTGTGAAGTTTGTTTCATTTACATATGTGAAATTAGAACTGGAAGGAGAGATATTGAACAACAGTGGTATGTTCCCTGTATTTTTCAGAATCACATCACATACCTTTCCCTCTTCAGGAGATTCTGCTTTTTCACAATAATCAGGAGTTATATACCAGCTTCCGTTTGCCGGGACTATAACAGAAAGATTTATTGCTTTATATCCGTCATTGTCGGAGGTTATGTTCACCGTTCCATTATACATACCCGGAGGATAGCCCAGGGGAACGGTAATGTTAATAAAAACAATCTCAACTTCTCCTCCTTCAATACAGGGGATTGATTCCGGTACGAACGTAACTGTAAAATCATGTAGACCAGAAAGATTAAATGTGATGTTTGTTACCGGATCGTTTCCTGTGGAGTTCACGGTGAATGTTCCAAGTATTTTCCAGCTCCCATGATTTATTGTATTAGAGATATGATCTTCTGGAATTTCCATTATTGTATTGGACAGAACGATTATGGAAACTGAGGTTGTGTTGGTTTTCGTTCCAATACCTATATCCTCCCATATTACACTGATGTTTACAGTATAGTTTCCTGAAGGTGTTCCTGAAGAAACAGTAATGAAAAAATTAGCAGAACAATTTTCTCCTCTGGATAGATTTCCGCAAATGTAAAGGCTTTGATTTGCCTGCCAGTTCAGAGGAAGGGAAAGATTAATTCTTGTGTAAAAGGCTGTAACATTTCCTGTGTTGTTTACAACCACATGAACCTCAAAGGAATCGCTCTGATAGTATGTAACATTTGCCGTGAAGTTCTGCGGTTCTTTCTGAATTGACATGTTTGTTCCTGTAACAATTACCGTCAGGTTTATTAGATCGTAAGAACCTTCAGAGGAGGTAACATTTATCACTCCTGTATATATTCCAGGTAACTGATCTGAATTTACAGTTACATTGACCTGCACTGATTGAGTAAATCCCTGAGGAAGAGAGGATATGGTTGAAGGTGTGAACTCTACCGTGAAATTGTTTCCAAGACCGTAAACCGAGAATGTTATAGAAGTAAGGATATCATTACCTGTGGAGTTCACAGTAAAATTTCCTGCAACGGTTTCATTTCCAGGAGCAAGAATTGCCTGGAGTTCCTCTTCCTCCACTACCAGAACCGGATTGGAATGAACCGTCACGTTTGCATAGCTTATATTATAACCAGGGCTTGAATCGAAATTTGTCCAGTTTACCAATATAGATACTGCATGGTCTCCCGGAGTTTCATTTTCGGGTATGGTTATCATAAAGCTTTTTGTACACTGAGCAGAGATCAGTATATCTCCGCAGTGCTCAAATGTTGAATTGGAGGTCCAGTTTTGAGGAAGGGTAAGGGTTATGTTTGTGTCATAGGCAGAGGAATCTCCTGTATTTTGAAGAGTAATTGTCAAAACATAACTTTCGTTGTTGTACAAAGTGATATTATAGGCATGATAGAGCTGGGGTTTGTTTGTTATGCTGACGTTTGTGGTGGGAGATTCTACGGTAAATGTGTCCTCACCGTATCCTGAATTCCCATCCTTCTCTGCTGTACAGTTCAGTGTATAAATACCGTAGTCAGAAGGTGTTTGGAATGTAACCAAATATGTACCATTTCCATAGTCGGTTATATTGCTCTGCGGAACTTCGGTGGAATCAAATGTACAGTTCAGTGTTGCACCGGGGATCCATATATCCTGTCTGTAGTTTTTAACCTCCACCGTTGCATTGGCTATTCTGGGAAGTCCTATCTTGTTATTTTCATCGAAAGAGACGTTTACATAATACTGATCAGTAATGTTGAAAATATAGTAACTTTCGTTAAGGAAAAGACCATTGGAATCGTATGCTCTGACAGTAACATTCCAATATCCTATGGAAGAGGTGTTAGTAAGGTTGAAATATCCGGAAAAAATTCCATCTCCTGCTATCTGATCTCCGTGTGTGCCATCATCGTAGAGAATAACAACCTGATCATCTGCTGGATTTGGGGTTCCCATATCAAGCGTGGCATTCATAGAAGATATTATTTCCCAAGGATCGAAAGTGGAATTTCCGAATATGAGAATCGATTCGTTACGGTTATAGATTGTGTGTTCTGTTTTGGCATCAATTATTGCAATCCATTTTTCAGCTTCCTGCTGGGTGATAATTACTTGATTTACCAGACCATGACTGACATCCTGAACAAGGCTCGGTGTATCAACCGTGTCACCGAATACCATGGCTGAGGTTATAACTATTGAGGAGTTTGGTAAAATCTCGGTTTGATCGAGGGTTATACCAATTCTTCCTAAGGATGTGCTATTATCTATCCTGAAATTTCCTGTTCCACTTTCATTAACGTTTATTATTCCCGTCATCGCACCTCCCGTGGAATACGTTCCTCTCACCCAGGATCCAGGTTCGGTTGTGTTTATAAGCAGTTTGTATCCTGCACCATAAGCAAGTTCAACATCAAATCCAGGTACACCGACAATAGAGCTTCTATTGATAGTGCTGTTACCAGTATTGATTATGTTTTGAATGAGGAAGAACCATGTGGTGTTCCAGTAAAAAACATATTCCTTCACTATATGGGTCTGGTTAGTTTTATTTTCCGGATCGTTCCAGTAGATTTCATCACCTTCCTGCCTCACAACGAGTTTTATTGGTCCAAGCTCAAAGGTTGCATTATTTCGCAGATCAAATCCAAAGCTATCATTTCCCTCGGTGAGAATCGTGTACTCTCTTGTTCTCTCTGCAGCACCAGAGTATGCGAATCCTTCTTCCTCTCTCAGGATTTTGTACACCCTGTAAAGACCTGATGTATTTTCGCCACGAAGAGTATCGATGTAAAATTTGTAAAGAGTGTTGTTAACCAGGATTTCTTCACCATCCCAGTAGTATTCAAGACCTGTGTTGAACACTACCGGACTCTTGTTTCCATTTTCCTGAATATCGAAGTAAATATAATAGTACCTTGTTTGAGTTGATGCCGTCGTTCCATTCATTATAAAAACCAGCTCTCCTACGGCATTACTGGAAGCGTTATAATTTTCTGCTTTATCAAACTGGAAGGGAACCTCCCAGAGAAGGTTTCCTGATGAATCGTATTCAAAAAGATGGATAGAATTGTTATCAAAGGTTCCGGAAACATTAAGGTCTTCCAGAATTGAGGTGAAGTTTATTTCATATTCTACAGGCCAGTTCTCTCTTGATACACCATTGGAGCTTATATCAAGTCTGATCCTGTAATGCCATGATGCATTCCACCACTCATCATTATAATTTTCGGATATGGCCGGAGGATTGGAGAAAAATATAAGAAAAAGAAGAATAAGCATGAATATCATGAAAACTATCGTTTTTTTGTTCAGCATATATTAAAATATTAATTTAAGTTGTAGATAAATGTTGAAACTAAAATCGGCTTTCTATTATCTTCTTTGTTCTTTCATAGGCTTCCTTACTTATTAAACCCTTCTTGAAAGAATCCTCAAGATGCAGAAGCATTTTTTTCTTGGGATCTTCAGGTTCGTCTGCAGCTTCTTTTTCTGGTTCAGATTTCAAGCTTGGCAATTTTTCCGTTTCTTGAGTGATTTGTGGTGTTTCCTTTTCCACATCCAAACCTCCAAGTATGCTTCCGGCTTTTTCGAGTTCGTTTTTTATAGTTTCTAGCTCTGGTTTTGTCACTGTAGGGCTTTTCTCTTCTGCAGAAGATGTTTCTGTCTCAGAAGAAACCTGCTTGGATCTCTCTGCATTTATCTTTTCTTCTATTTCCCTTAGCATTTTCATATTTTCCTCTTTAGCTTTTTTGTATTCTTCTTCAGAAATAGCACCTGTCTTGTACTGCTCTTCCAGTATTTCCAACAGGCCTTTGATCTCTTCTCTTCTCTCTTCGAGATTCTTCACCGTTTCCGGAACCTCCTCACTTGCTTCCGGTCTCATCTCTGCTATCTTGGCTTCAAGTGTGTCTCTCAGAACTTCTAGTTCTGTTCTCTCCACAAACCTTTCCATCTTTGTGTTTATTTCATCCAGTGTTTTCATCATTTCGTTAACAAGTTCGTTAAGTGTGTCCTGCTTTGCTTTGTAGAAGATAAATTCATCCAGACGTTTGTTAAGCTCTGCAAAAATTCCATCTATCTTGTCTGCAAGTCTTATTATTTTCCTTTCTTTTTCTTCTATTTTCAGAAACTTCTTGTTTACTTCTCTACTTATATTTGCTATATGTTCAATACTTCCTAAATTTTCAAGAATCTCCTTTATATTGGATACCCTTTTGATTATTTCAGAAGAAAGATCTTCAAGTTTCATTATTCTCGCTTCATGTTTCTTTATTTCGTTTTCAAGGTCGCTCATTATTTTTGTAAATCTCTGAGGTTTTAGATTCGATATGAGTGAATCCATATCTTTCAGTTTAATCTCCTGTTCGCTCAATCTTCTTTCATTACTGTGAACATCTGATCTTAATTCTCCGAGTTCCTCTGCTATTCTCTGTATTTTTTCATGGGTTGTATCCCTCTCTTCCCTTATTGCATCAACAAAGGCTTTCAGTTTTTCTAACTGTATGGAAAGCTTTTCTATCTTTGGAGAAATTTCGGCTATATCCACGAGTTTTGCCTCTTTAACAACCGTTGCCAGAAGCTGTTTGATATCTTCTTTAGTAAGCTTTGGTTCTTCTGGTTTTGGTTCTGGAGCTGGAGTCTCTTTTGGAATTTCTGTTACTGGCTGTGCTGTGGTTTCTGGTGGGGTCTCTGAGATTTCTTTCTCTGCTTTCTTTGGTCTTTTCCGCTTTTTAGAATGTTGCTTTTTCTTTATTTCCTCTATCTTGCGCATTATCTCTTCCAGCTTTTTCTCGTTTTTTTCTTTAATCTCCCTGTAATTTTTCTCTGTAATTCCTGCCTCAGCATAAGTTTCCTCCAGAGAGGAAAGAAGCAGTTCTATATCTTCCCTTTCCTTGTTAAGTTTTTCCAAGAGTTTTTCCTGATTTTTAACCATTCTCATCCACCGAGTCTTCTGATTCTATTTTCTACTGATTCTATATATGTCTTAGCCATTGCGAACATGAGTTGATTCACTTTGTCCTTTGCGAGTTTAAGCTCAAATTCCACATCAGTTGTATCTATACCGCGTTTCTTGAGATTTTCTATTCTTTCTTCCAGCTCAGATATCTGTTTATCATATTTAAGGTATTGCTCTATCTCTTCTTCGCTTAGTCTTCTTGTATCATGCAAGAGGGGTCTGAACTCTATAAAGTATGGTTTACCGTGGTTGTATTCTGCATTCTGGAACATTCCTGTTCCTGTCTTGAGCTTGGTTATCGTAGAAGCATAATCAAAACCGTACTTTGCCTTGACCCTTCTTATGTCTCCTGTATACTTCGTACGCATCTGTATCTCATTGGAAATGTTCGCTCTTATTGCTCCCTTGAAGTCCATGAGAACCTGTGATATCAACCACAAGCCTATGCCCCACTTTCTGAACTCCCTGCAACCTCTTTCCAAAGCAACATACCCACCCTTACCACCGTATTTTGGCAGGAGTCTGTGAACCTCGTCATAAACTATGAAGAGTTTCAGCTCACGGGATTCTGGCCATGGTATCTTGAATATATCTGAAATGGTCTTTCTTATGAATTTGTCTAGCTGCTCTGGTTCAAGTTTATCTATAAGCACAACGGTGATTTCTCCTGGATTCATATATTTCCTAACATCTATCGTTGTTTCAGGATCTGTTACACGGATTATTCTTCCCGGGAATCTTCTTGCATCTTCGAGTTTGAGTCCGAATTTCGGATAGAGGTTAAGCATGTGCTTATCTCTACATGGTTTGAGGAAGCCTGTCCACTGTGCTGTTGGATCAAAGACAATCACAGGTATTTTTCTTTTGAGAAGTTCTTCTGCTATTATCATGGCTGAGACGGATTTACCTGCTCCTGTTGATCCTGCAGATATTCCGTGTGTTGTTAACTGGTGCATCTCAAAGTATGCTGTTACATCGGTTTCAGCTATCTTGCCCACGGGGAACGAAGCTGGTCCTGGTTTCGGAAGCTTGTTCATATCCATCGGGAAGATATATCTTGCCTTCTTAATCCTCCTTGTTCTGTAATAAGTATATAATAATCTGCTTCCGTATGCTCCGGGAACCACAGCGAAAAGCACAAGATAGGTTATCCAGTTCCAGAATATTGCTTTCAGAGCTTTAAGAACGGGTGGAAGTTCTACCACATCAAAGGCATCTGCTGCGTATGCAAACTTTCTATTGTTCCAGTATGATACATTTGCCTCTATATAATATCTTCCATACGGCATATCCTCCGGCAAGGTTATGTTTCTCGGTATGGTCTTGGTCTGCTCTACTGCAAGTGTTTCCCTCATTATGGTTACAACCTCATCTGTCTGAAGGTTCCTTATGTTATACCTCACAACTATATCCTCTATCTTTGCCGTCTCTCCCATGTTTATCAGGGTAAGTTCAAATTTGAGGTTTCCTCCTGGTTCTATGGTCTTTGTGAGAACTCTTATCTTCACGTCTAAAAGCGGTTGAGGCATCTTTAGCACGGTTATGGTTACCGGAGTCCTGTGTGTTATGTTCATTCCTTCTATGAATGTTACAATATCTCCGGTATATATACCTGGAGTTGTGGTTGGAAGTGTGAAGAGTTTTATTTTAACTATGCCTACGGAGCGTGGAGGTATGGTTATTTCTGGATTCTCTATTTGCACAAAGTCCCATATCAATCCCTCAACACTGAGTTTGGCTTTGATATCTTTCTTTTGATTGTTCTCGATTTCCATAGAATGAATCTCATATTCTCCCTGTCTTAATCTTACATCTATAAGAGTTGTTTTTACCTTTACTGGTATAGCTGCACCGACACCTGCTCCTGCTGTTCCTGCTCCTGCACCTACACTTACTCCGCCTCCTGCTCCTCCACCTGCTCCTCCTCCACCTCCTCCTGACGGCGGTATTTGTATGGGACAGTCACTTGGACACACAGCATTGGATTCTCCATGCTGTGATTCGCACACGCCGTCTCCACATATGTATTCTGCTAGTGCGTACGCACCCCTGAAGTTTGTAGCGTTTACCTGTATGGTTCCTGTTACAGGGTCAAGTATGCTTTCGAGTTTGGTCCAACCAGATGCGCATCTCGTCATCGGCACCCAATCCTCACAGTAATAGATTCCAAGATTCTCTAGAACAAAGTCTGAGGTTGAGCACACACCTTCCTGATAGCACTCGGTGCAGTTGAGGATGAATATACCCAAACTGAAGTTTAAGGTCTCGTTTATGTAATATGCCTTGAGCACGCTCTTTCCTATCTTTACACCAGGTATCCTTCCAAAGAGTATGGGATTATCTACATCATGCAGTATTTCTGTTCCATAAAGCATAAGCGATTCCTTCCAAGACTCTTCAGATCCCCTGATTCTCATGAACATATCATAAGTTCTTGCATCTATGGTCTCGTTGTAATATCCATTCTCATCTGTGGTAAAGTTATAGAGTTGTATCTCTGTTCCTGGATAGTAAAGTATGAATGTTACATTGAGTGGTGGTTTGTCTATCCCTTCCTCATCTACCATACGCCCGCTGAAATAGGCTGCAGGGAAGATTTCGAATGTGGTGTTGGTTGAGTTGCAGTTTCCAGAAAGATCGCATGCTGTTACTATTACTGTATATATTCCATTCATATCGGTTTCTGTAAAGTCAAATAGATATCTGTAAATATCTCCAACCCTCTCAATGAATGTCATGTTGCTTTCTAGTGTTGTATTATCAGGCTTTATTATAGCTATGCTTGCATTCTTTACACCTCCGGGGTCCGTGACATTCGCGTAGATTCGGGCAGTTGTGTTTGCGGGAACCCTTGGTGGGACATAGATATCTATCCATGGTGGATACGGGTCTGCATACACTATGGATTTGGGTTCATAATCATACCAGGATATACCAATGGTCTCATATATTGCTGTGACGTTGAGATCGTATCCTGTTCCTATGGGCAAATCAGGAGCTGTGAAGTTGAGAAGCCATAAGCCTTCTTCCTCTGAGTACACAGCGCTTGTGAGGTTTATTGGAATGCTCATGTCTGCATGTGAGAGTGTTAGATTCCAAGAAAGGCCGGAGGTTACCGGAGAGTTTTCATAGGTAACGTTTACCTTCACCTGGATGTTATCGAGCATGCTTACGTTTATCAGTGGTTGTTTTTCTGTTGGGGAGATTATGTCCACAAAGTATGGATGAACCTCTATCTCTACGAATGTTGATCTGGTAGATGGATCCGCAGTTGTATTTATGGTTATTATCTCAGCAGAATAGTTGGTAAGGGTATACACCACAGGGGCTGTGTAAGTAACCTCTATAACAGCGGATTCTCCTATTGCTAAGGAGAGGGTTGTGGTGTTGATATCGAATATGCTGAGGTTTCCTGATTTTGCTATGGCCAGTCTGAGATATGCGTTACCCACATTGGTTATTGTGATGTATCCGAGGGTTCCTTCTGTTCCCTGAATCACCCTCTTTGTGAGCATATCTGGTACCTGTGTCCAAGAGAGGTTTATCGGAACTGTCACATTTATGATTGCTGTATCATATGCTCCTGTTGTTATGTTGGTCTTGATCAGTCCCCAGTATGGACCTGCTGGGAAGTTCAGAGGCACGCTTACATTGATCACGGTATAGTTTACATGTCCTGGAGGTAAGTAGGATATAACAGGAGGTATGAATTCTACAGTGAAGTTTTCGCATACTGTTCCTGAAAGACAGTAGAACCTGATGTTTGTTGCATTATCATTACCTGTGGAGTTTACATAAATCTGTGCTTCATCATATCTTCCTCCTATTATTATCAATGGTCCATCCAGAGGCAGATAATCTCCAACTATATCTATCTGTGGGTTGGAAAGAATAGTGACGCGTATGGATGTAATGTTATACCCTTCTGTTCCATTAAGATTTGTCCAGTTTGCTGTGATGTTTACAAGATACGTTCCTGGGAAAGTTCCTGGTGAAACAAATATGGATGTATGGTTGGACCTGCTGCTCTGCTTTAACAGATTACCGAATGTAAAGTATGTTCTGTTGATCTTCCATCCTTCAGGAGCAGATATGTTAACACTAAGGTTGTATACTCTGGAGTAAAGGGGTATTAGTGTGAAATTGAAGCTGAATTCTTCGCCAGTTCTCATGGTTATGTTCTCGATGGAAACCGAGGTAATGTTTGGTTCTATCAATACAGGTGTTGCTCCAGCTGCGTGTAGGTATATGGGTGATGTGCATGAGGTCAATCCCTTTGTATCATTTGCGCATATCCTAAGAATGTGGATTCCTGAAATATTGGTATTATAGGTGGTATTGTAGTATGGGTTATGATCATCCATGGGCTTTATGAATGGGGTTTCTTGTTTGAATGAATAGTTGAGGTAGAGCACATAGCTTGCATTTATAGGCGTGGAATTTATATCGAATATGGCAAGGTTTATCGATTGATTTCCTGGAAGCGGTAGAGAAACTCCAGACTCAACAGCATCTATGCTGAACGTGCTTCCATTCTGCAATGAATGGTTCTGTGCTATCAAGACCCCGTTTATGCTGAGGTTGAAGTAGAATGTCAGGTTTCCTGTGTTTGTCAAGGTTATGTTGAAGTATTGCATGTAGCCTTCTTGGGAAATGTATTCTGTGTGGTTGAGGCCGGAATCTGCCTGTGAGGCATTGTGGAGGATCTTTGAGACATTCGTGTAATTCACATCTCCGGGTCTCATAACCCTTATCCATGCTGAGCTGACATTGAAGTTGTCTGTAATCATTGCGCTGATGCTTACATTTTCGTATATTATCTCGAATATGAGTGGCGTGACATTTACATTGCTTATATTCGGTGGGAGATCAGTCACGTTCATCCAGAAGTCCGTTATCATTTCCTCTGGGGTTGCGGTATCGTTTCTTATGAATAATTGGACATAATAGAGGCCTTCTGTCTGATCTGGAGGTATGTTATAGGTTACCATAACCTCTCGTGAGGATTGCTTCTCTACAGTGAGATAATTCGGTGTCACTGTCACCAAGCTGGAACCGTTTTCGGTTCTGTATATCCTGAATGCAAGTTTTATGTTTCCTGTATTGCTTAATGTGATGTTTCCTATCACTCCTTCGGTATTGAGCTGTATGAGTTTGGTTCCAAAGGTTTCTGGAGTCCTTATCCATGAAGTATTGAGGGGTACTGTTATGTTGAGCAAACAGTCATCGAAACCCGCATTGGTTGTCGAGGCTCTTATATATGTCCAGTAGTCCCTTGGATTCTGACCTGCAGGAACATCTACATACACATCAACCGTGAAATTATAGCCTGCTGCAAGGTATTCCCACAGGATTACTGAAAGATCAACCCTGCATTCTGGACAGTCAAGAGCGAGATCACCACCAACCAAGCTCAGCTCTATGTTTTCCAGACCATCATTGCCTATAGATGCAACGGTTATGGTTCCAACATAGGTATACCTATCATGTGGTGTGATATTATGGATCGTATCTTCTATTATATCTATTACAGGGTTCGAGGCAACTATCACATCGGTGTGATCACTTGTGAAGTTTGTAGTGAGCTCTGGATTCCTCCACGAGGCATTAGCAAATATTCTTATGAGGGATGGAGGTGTCTTTGCTGGAACAGTTACATGTATCGTCCATGAACATGTCTCATTTGCAGCAAGATCTCCGCATGATTCAAAGGTATCATTGAATATCAGGGAGTTTTCTGGTGAATCGTATACTGTAATGTTAGCATCATACATGTTCGGTGGACCAAGGTTTGTTAGGTTTATTGTGAGATCAAAGGAGTATCCTTGAATTTGTGTTATGGAAGATACAGGAACCTCATCGATCATTGATGTCCTTCCATAAGCACGACCCCATGTGTGGAAGTATCCAGCAAAGGAGGAGTTTATGTTATACTCTGGACCCATGTCCTGTGCAAATATCGTTACGTTATATGTTCCGTCTATCGGAGGAACATACTGACCCCTGTAAGTGGTTCCATCAAGCAAAGACATGCTCACATTCTTGTAGCTTCCGTTCGGCAATCCTATCCATGCCCACACCTGATACACGCCTATGTCATCTGTGACATCTGCTGTGATGTTAACAATATCAAGATTGGCCTCTATACTCTCGTTCGGAACTATAGAGATGTTTGATATGGTTGGAGGTGTGACATCCTTTATTGTTATAACGCCTATAGCTGTGTCTATGTTGGCTTCTATCAAACGACCTGGATCACTAGTGATGTTACACTTAAAGGTTATCTCCCCTTTCTGGGTTGGGGTGAATGTGTAATTTATATGCCCGCTTGCATTCGTTGTAAGATTTCCGAGGAATATGTACGGTGGTGTGTAATAGTAATAGAGTTCAACAGGATAATCGCTTATTCCGCTTCCTGTCTGCGGATCTCTGACTTGGCATATCGCATCAAAGGGTTCTGGATACGGAACATAACTTCCGTTTGGTGGAGATACCCATATCACATCTGCCAGAGCACTTATCATTATCACAACATAATCACTTCCCTTCGTGTAGTAGGGTTTGGATGCATTTGCCTTGAAGGTCCTGTTTCCTGATGATTGGCCGGAAAGCGGATAGTTGTTGAAGTAGGCTGTATCTACAAGCATGCTTGTCTCATTCCACCATTCCACATCCATACCTGTTACTACATTTCCATTCTCATCATACACATCAACAGCCAGATCAACTGAATCGGCTGTGGTGTAGCTGCTTCCATTAACCGGAGAGGTTATGTGTGGGAACAGGATTCCGTAGACAAGAATGTATGTCTCAACCGTTACCGAGTCTTCTGACCCTTCCTTGGTTGCATTTATGTATATTGTGTAATTTCCTGGAATGGTATCATCAGATGCGTTATAGGTTATGTTGCAATGACCGGTCTCATCTGTTATGCAGCTTCCCATGTAGGAGGTTGAGTTATAGAAGCTTACATTGCTCGCGTTGGCAGGGCCTATATCAGCATCGTTTACATACACCGTTATCACAGTGGTATGGGGAGAGAAGCTGTCATTCCTGTAGATCCATGAATTGCTGAGTGTTATTTCCTCTATCTTCAGCTGTCTCCTTATTCTTATGATGGTGTAATTGAGTGAATGCGAAGCATTATAATACTTGGATGGATCATCTTCTATGATGCAGGAGATATTGTAGTATCCTGCTGTCTCGTTTTCAGTATCCCAGTACCATGTGGTGCTTCCCTGCGCATTAGTATTACTTATCTGCTGCAACACACCGTTCTTGTAAAACTTAACCTCATATCCTTCTATTGACTCTCCTGTATTGAGGTCTGAGATATGACATGTCACTGGGACCATTGTTCCTGCAGAATATTCAGAACCATTTTCAGGTGTTATGGAATCTATTGTGCTCCATCCAAAAATGTAAACCAGGGTTGTATTCGTTCCCATGTCGTAATATGGTTTTGTTGCATTGGTGTATATTGTTTCTGGACCGAGCTTCTGGGTCTCTGGTACGAGGAATGTGGATGTGAAGAAGTTGGTTGTGTTATCGATTGTATAATTGAGCAGGCCCATGCTGGAGTTATACCAGCTGACCTTTGCATTGTATACAATCTCTCCTGAACAATCTGTATATACGCTTGCATTGAGCTCTGCGGTGGTGTTTCTATTTAATATAGCATATTCTTCTGGTTCGATTGCATTGACGTAGAGCTGACCGTATACGTAGAGATCGGTTTCGGAGCTGTTGAGATATTGGTAACATGAATCAAAGGTTCCTCCGATCCACTTTTGCAGACCCACAGTTGAGGTGCAATCTGGATTGTAATAGACCTCACAGTAACCGTTAAGGCTTGTGCATGAAAGGTTGAAATCATAATTCTGATTATCTCTTGTTATCCATACCATTCCCTTCGTTCCGTTCGGATACCTCGGATAGTCTGTATCATATATTCTGAAATTTAAGAAGGCCTGGTTTCCGCCAAGCCTTCTTACCGTGCTGTTGCTGTAGGGGCTGCAATATCCTGGTTGACATATCTCTATTGCAACACTATCTGGTTCAACATAGAATGTTTGAATTCCTGAGATATAACTCAGGTTTACAATATATGAGGCATTGATTCTTTCTCCTGATGAATTCATTATTGTGATATTGATGTAGTTATCTCCCGGTAGAACAAAGAGATCAAAGTTTGTGTCATTCATCATTGCATTTATCGTTATGTTTGTTCCATTCGTGAGGGAATAATTCTCTGCTATTAGCAGGTCGTTGACTGTGAGGTTGAAATAGAAGGTCTGGTTTCCTGTGTTGGCTATGGTTATGTTGAAGTATTCTACATAGCCCGTGTCTGAAATGTATTCTGTGTAATTGAATCCGGAATCTATCTGCGAGGAATTGTGGATGGTCTTAGAGACGTTGGTGATATAGTTTCTTGTGTCATCTGAATAACCGAATTCATCAACAGTTATGAATCTGAATTCGTTCAGGCCCATATCACTGCATGCAAATCTTTCATAGAAATACAGCCATGTGGATTGCAGCTGATCTTGATATATGTAATCAACAAATGTCCAGTTACCCCATGTTCCTGTTGCTGGATCATACTTCCTCTTCCATAATGTGACATTGTTGTAGTTGAGATCGTTATCTGTGACCTTTATTGTAAATGTTCTTAACTTACCCCATCCATCTGAATATGGATCAACACCCGGGTCTGAAAGAACCGGTGGTAATGCGAGGAAAAATGCATCATCAAGATATGTCTCGTTCATTACGTAATAGGGTTTGCTTAATGTGACGAAGAAGAGGTCATACCATCCTGTCTGTCTGTTGGTGTCTAACCATGTGTAATTGTACCATCCATCACCCTCCTGCCACTGACCGCTGTCGTTGTACTCGGGTGTGTTTGTTCTGTTATAGTAATTCGGGAATAGATATATGCTGTATTTCACCAGCACCCCTTCCACAGGACCGCACTCATCTGTGATAAATCCAGAGATTGGGACAGGCGTGCCTCTTATGAAGCTGTCACCTCTTGGTGAAACTATTGTTGGTTTGAGGTTGGAGATTATTGTTAAAGTAAATTCTGAAGAGTTTGCATCTTTATAACACTGATCGCTGTAGAGTCCACCAACACCCGCCTTCCACTTGTGAACTCCTACGGAATAATCGCAATCAGGCTGTGGTGCTATGGTGGGGAAGTTGTAATTCATATAACTGCTTCCGTTTGTTGTGGCGTATCTTCCCACATCCCAAGAGTTTGGATCTGAAGCGTTGGTTGTGACCCAGAATGTTCCATTTACATTTGAACCTGCAATAGTTCCACGATCTGTATCATAAACTATAACCCTCAGCCATACCTCATCTGAACCTTCTCTCATTACGGTTACACCATCACCTTCCGCGAGTGTGAGGTTAACATCATCTCTTTCCATAGTGAAGTTGCTTATTTCAGAAACAGTTGAAAGCGTTCGATTATCTATTGCTTCAAAGTAGAATTCCCAATCTCCTATATTCAGACAGTCAGGATAGGACCATGAAAGTGTTACTGTATAATTTATGGGTGCTTCAGCATATGTTGAATTCTTTGGAGCACCCCATGTTGCAGAACCCTTCTTTCTTATATAGAGATTTACTGTAACATTATCCAGATCTTCATCTGTAAGGTTCACGGAGAAATAAAATCTCTCGCCCCAGCCTCCGGGATTTGGAGTTACATTGACGTCTTCAAGGACTGGTTTGGTCTTTATAAAGAAGAGATTGTGTGCTCTTTCTGAGTCATTAAGGAAATAATCTCTTGATGAATTCATCACGACATCATAGAATCTTGCCAGCATGTCTGAACTGTTTCTTGTGCAGGAGTAATAACCACCTGTATCGTTCTGTACGGGTGTACATTCATACATAGTTGTGTTGGATTCATGGATGTATGTAAATGTTACATTAACATCTTCCCTGAAGTTTCCACAATCATCCTGAACATAACCCTTAACATATGCATCATCAACTCCCCTTTCATAATTTGTTCCGTAAGCAGGTTCCACGAAGGAATTTACCAATGTTCCGTAAATTGTTATGGTATAGTTATCTGTTGTTGGATTATCGTAGCAGTAATCCGTTACATTTGCATACCATTTTCTCACACCTGGATCGTATAATGGGAAGTCACAACCTGGATTGAAATAGTATTTCATATATCCGCTGGAATTTGTTTGATTAATCTTTCCGTAATCAAATGTTCCGTTTTTATATTCTACTCTAATGGTTACATTTGTTCCTTCACGTGCTGATGTATTTCTTGTGAGATCGTGAACATAGACTATTATCAATGCTGTATTGTTTTCCTGGGTGTCATCCCTATTGACAATGGGATCGCTGTATATATAAGCTATGCTTGCATTGTTCACGGTTATGTTCGGTCCATCATATATACTTGTATTCTTTACATTTGTTCCATCGAATGTGCTGAAATAGAATTTGTTGTCTGTACCAATTTCACTGCATGTGAAATCTGAAACTGTGAGTATGCATGGAGACTGTCCACCATAAACAATGGTGCTGTTCTTTTTCACCCATGTGTTTCCACCATCTGTTGATACATAAAGTTCACATGTAACATTATCCTGCTGTGTATCGTTTATATCAACCCTGTATGTAAATACATCACCCCATCCGCCTATTTGAGGTGTTACACTGATGTTTGTGAGTTCTGGTGGTGTGTTGTTCAAATATATCCAGTCTTCCCATGTTGAGGAGTTGAAATAATACCAAGATTTGCTAGAGTTTATCCTTATGTCCCACCATCCTCCGATATGGAAGGATGTGTCCCAGGTGTAGTTGTACCATCCGTTTCCTTCATCGAGAGGTGTGAATGATTCCCATTCACCTTTCGGAGAACCAAATTCTAATGTTGTAGTTGAACCGTTGACAAGTTCTCCACACTCTCCAGTTATATTGTATCTAACAAACACAAGGTTTCCAACAGGTATGTTTTCTCCATATTCAGGTAATTGTAAGAAATTCTTGAGCTGACCTATTATACTTACATTGTTATTTGTAGAATTACCCATGGCATAGCATGTATCGTTTTCTGCAACACCGCCCTTCCAGTCATGCTCTCCTATAACATAAAGTGGATCACAGCCAGGATCGAAATATACCGTGAGGTAACCTCCAGAAGTTGTGACATTCCATATTCCTTCATCCCATGTGTTTGATCCTGTATTGTTATAGGTTACCCATATTCTTCCTGAAACATTTGAATCAACCCATACTACTCCTACAGGATCAATATCAGTGTCTCTTATTCTAACCTGTAACTGAACGGAATTGCTTCCCTCCCTTGCTACAATGGAATCATCGCCTATTATTGCATAGGCTGTTGTTCTATCTTTGTCCATATAGAAGCTTCTTTCTTCAGACTCTGTATAATCATTCCAGCTGTCTGTAATATTTATCATGAAGTAGTTCACCTGGTTTGCATCCTCACATGTAAATCTATGCTTGAATTCTACTTGCTGATATTCGTCAGAGACAAGAGTGGTCTGGTTTATGAGAATCCATGTACCGTTATCACCTGTCTTCTTCCAGAAGGTTATGTTCATTTCATCGTTTTCCTCATCTCTCACATAGAAGGAAAAGGTGTGCAATGCACCCCATCCTCCTCCTGTGGGATATACCGTATGCCATGGATCATCCCAATATACATCTGGCACATCAGTCAGCCAGAACGAATCTTCATCTATCACAATCGGAGAATCGTTGTAATACAGCTTTGATGCTTTCATTGTGGTATTAAACTTGTACAGGACTTGATTTGGCCAAGATGAATGATTGTTCCACCAGAACGTGCAATTATACCAGCCTGGTTCTCCTCCCTCTAAACCTTCGTCATGTATAACATCATAATCTTCACAGGAGAAAGTGAAAGCACCACTTTCTGCTGTGATGGTAACGGTGGCATTTGTTACAGCCCCACATTCATCGTGTACATAACCACGGATTGATATGTTATCTATCCCTCTTCTGTAGTGTTCACCATCCGGTATTGTAAGGTTTACTTGAAGTGGACTTGTCCATATATACAGATCAAACTCTTCTGAGGAATTATCCTTGTAACATGTATCATCCTTCGTTCCACCAAGCCACTTCTGTGGTCCCACAGAATACTTGGGTGAACATCCCGGATCGAAATTCAGACTTATATATCCTTGTGCGTCAGAGCTTACATCATAGCTGATATAATTACTACCTGGACCATTCTGAGTTATGTTGAAGAATCCTTGAGTGAAGATTGTATTGACATAGTTTCCTGTATCTAGATCGAAAAACCTGAGTTTAAGTGTATAGTTACCTGAAGGTCTGTATATCCATACATCATCTCCATCCACATAATCCACTCTTACAGAGTCTCTTTCAACTGTAAAGTTTCGTGGTTCTGTTTCTGCAATATCATCGGGTCCTGGTGGATCATCTGTAGCATTGAACTTGAATTCCCTTATTACGCTTGTTTTTCCTCCAAGGACTGCACATGTATAGTCTATTGAACCATCCAGAATAAAGGTCACAGTCTTGTTTATACCTGAGACTTCTTGATAATTATGTTCTGGGCCTGGAACAAGGTTCCATGTATCGCTTCCATACTCTCTCTCATAGAGATAGACTCTCACAATATCTCCATCTTCATCAGTGACATTAACAGTAAATGTATACTTTGCACCCCAACCACCTATCTGTGGTGTTACACCGTATCCAACAAGTGTCAAAACAGGTTTGGTTTCTATCCAGAATGCATTGTATTCTATGCTGCTATTGGAATTGTAATATTGCTTTGAAGCTGATACTGATATATGGAACAGACCTGCCTTCATGTCAGAGGTGTTGAACGTGCAGTTATACAAACCGTTTCCTATATCAATTGTTCCGTTGCAGTGATAAACGGTTCCTGTTAAGTTATGTATCATGGTTATATTAACTTCCGCTCCCTCTATAGGTCTTCCGCATCTATCCTGGAGTGAAACATTTACGGTTATGTTATCTCCTCTTGGATATTCTTTGACATTAACAGGTCCTGTTACTGTAATGAGAATATCATCCTTTACTATTACTGTGAGGTTGTACGGGGTTATGTTGTTTTCATAGTATGCGTCTGTTACCTTTGCGTACCAGGTTTGTGGTCCTACTGAGTATGAGCAGTCTGGATCGAAGTAGAGGTTTGCGTATCCTGAGGAGTTTGTCTGGTTGGTGTGGCCTTGATCAAGGCTTGATTGGTTGTAGGATATCCAGAAGGTTACGTTCACACCTGGTGGGTTCCACGGGATGAATGTGGAGTTGTCTGTGTCGTTTATTAGGACTGTGAGCAGGGCTTTGTCACCGGTTATGTTTACTTCTGTGTTGTTTGGTGTGATGAAGGTTATGGAGGTATTGCTTGGCTCTAGGTACGGGCCTGATACGTTGGTTGTGTTGAAGGCGTTTGCTGGCTCGCCGTTTTCTATGAAGAACTTGAATGTGTTTTCGCCTATGTCCTCTCCTGTGAAGTCCCATACTGTTATCCAGCATGTCCTGTTCTTTATGCCTTCAGGATCATAAAGGCTCATCGTGCCTTTGTATATCCAGCCCTGTCCATCGTATTTGTTTATGTAAAGGGAGCAGTTTATGTGATCTGAGTCAGGATCATCTATTATGACAGAGTAGTTGTATGGTCTTGTCCATCCGTCCTGGTATGGTGTGACCTGTGGAAGGGTGTAGGTGGCGTTGAGGTTTTCAAGCCAGAACCAGTCTTGGAGGAATGTCTGGTTAGAGTTGAGGTATTGTTTGGAGGAGTTTATCTGGATGCTCCAGTAGCCTTCTCTCATGTCTGTGGAATCCCAAGTGCAGTTGTAGTAACCTTCGTATGGGCCTGATTCGTTGTTTATAGGCGAGCAGGAGAACCATTGTCCGTATGGAGAGATCAGGTCTATGGTTAGGGATGTGTTTGCTATGGATGCTTCTTCTGAGCAGTCAGAGGTTACGTTTACCCTTATGGTTATGTTCTGGGTTACGTTGTAGGTTGCGTGGTATGGTGGTAGAAGGATGTTGTTTTTGAGCTGGCCTATGATTGTGAATGGATGGCCTGTGGTGGTGGAGTTCTTGTTTAGGTAGCATGTATCGTTGTATACGCCTCCTATCCAGTACTGGGGACCGTATCTGTATGTGCAGTCTGGATCGAATGTGTAGCTTGCTATGGAATCGCTTGAGGTTTTTGTATCATAGTGTGTGTTGTAGTTTTCACCGTCTGTGGTTATCCAGAATCTTACGGATACGTTTTCTCCCACACCTATGGAAGATCGATCTGTGTCGTTGACAACCACAGCAAAGGTTTGCTGGGTTGGGTCTCCTGTTTCCCTGTAGATATCCACATACTCTCCTGATACGAGCTCCACGACAACATTGTCTTTTTGAATTGTGAAGTTTACTGGAGAGGTCTCTGTTCCGAAGTTCCACTGATCTGAGGCATTGAACTTGAATTGCGAATTCCAGCCTGGGGGTGTGACATCAGAGCAGTCGAAGTATGTGTCTGAGAAGTAATACCATGTCCAGGATGTTGCCTGTACTGTTTGGTTGTCTATGAGCTCCCATGGATCTTGAGGTGTCTTTCTCTTCCAGAGGTATATCGTGAAGGGATCTCCTTCAAGGTCTCTTGCATAAACCCTGAACTGCCATGTGTCTCCCCAGTTGGTTCCTGTATCCAGGGTTGGGGTTGAGAGCTCCGGGGCTTTGCCTAGGGAGAAGGATTCGTTTTTGTAAAGGGTTACTGATACGTAGTAGTCTTTCTTCACAACTATGGTTATGTTGTAGAAGGGTGAGTAGTCTTTTGAGGTGGTGTCCCATTCATAGTAGTATGTGCCATTTCCTAGATCGTGGATGCCTGAGGTTATCACAGCCTGGAGTCCATCGTCTGAATAGAGATATATGGTTGTGGAATTCGGCTGTGAAACTCCTTGGTTGCATTCGTTGAGTATATCCCAGGTTATGTTTACTATCTGGCCTTCTTGGTATGCTTCACCGTTCGGGGAGGTTATGTTTCCTTGGAGGTATGAGCGGAGTTCTATGGTGAATACAGAGGAGTTGGTGTCCTTGTATTGGTCGTTGTCCAAGGAGCCCATCTTCCAGTACTGAATGCCTACATCATATTCGCAGAGACCATCTGGATTGAATGTGTAGTTCAGGAATCCTCCTGTTACCGAGGTTGGATATGCTACGGGTTCAAAGTGCTGGTGATCCTTTGTTATCCATACTATGCCTGCTACGCTGGATTTGTATGCATTCTGATCTATGGAGAACGTTCTTGTGGAAAGGGTTATGGAATCCGTTCCGTTTCTCCATATCCATGTGCTGTTTCCATAGTAGTGCTGGATTTCCATATCGTCTTTCTCTATGGTGTAGTTGTAGCCTAGGATTTCTGTTGAGTATTCTGCTGATCCATCTCCTATGGGTGAGTTTGCGTCATCTGTTGCGTTTACCTTGAACTGCCATGTGCCTAGATCATCTGGCGGGAAGTATGGGGAGGTTGGGGCCGGGTCTTCGTATACATAGACCTGGGTCAGGTTGCAGTTTTCTGAACAGTAGGTTGAGCCTATGAGTTCCCATTCTGTCCAGGAGTTTGTGGACTGGTTCCACTGTCTCTTGTAGAAGTATACGTCAACGTAATCTCCGTCCTCATCTGTTACATAAACCGTGAAGTTGTGGGATTCTGACCAGGAACCGTTCTCGCTTGTGTCTCCATCATAGCCTGAGGTGTTGAGCTGAGGCATGCTTAGAACTGGTTTGGTTTCTATGAAGAAGCCTGAGGAGCCTCCGGAATATGGAAGGGTTAGGGTGTCTGGGTGGTAGTAGGTCTTGTTCGTGGTTATTTGGATTGTGTATCCTCTTGCTGGCATTCCTGAGGTGTTGAAGGTGCAGTTGTAGATTCCAGAGCCTTCTTCCTTTATGTTATCGCATGTGAATGTCTGGCCTGTGTTTTCGTGTATGAGAAGTATGCTGATATCGCTTATTCCTGTTATGTAGTTGTTGCAGCTATCTGTTACATTGAAGCGTATGGTTATGTTCGTTCCTCTTAGATATTCGTCTCCTAAGGGTGACATTATGTGTATGTGAAGGGAATCTCTTATTATTATGGTCAGATTGTACGGGGTTATGTTGTTTTCGTAGTATGCGTCTGTTACCTTTGCGTACCAGGTTTGTGGTCCTACTGAGTATGAGCAGTCTGGATCGAAGTAGAGGTTTGCGTATCCTGAGGAGTTTGTCTGGTTGGTGTGGCCTTGATCAAGGCTTG
>Ga0190363_1000130_pt1 | contig 42389 bp, 47 predicted proteins | sample 48721867_MG_FD_161272 | JGI IMG/M metagenome (GOLD analysis project Ga0190363, IMG submission 161272) | Hydrothermal vent microbial mat bacterial communities from Southern Trench, Guaymas Basin, Mexico - 4872-18-6-7_MG | ecosystem: Environmental > Aquatic > Marine > Hydrothermal vents >... | reverse complement strand
ACTAAGACTACATTACTTGATATCGGACTTGGAGCTTGGGATGCCATATTTTTGCACCTCTCGCTTTTTTGTTTTCTCAGCACTCTACACGTAGGTTAGTCTTATAAATTTTTAGTTTCGACAGTAACGATTTTAGTCCCCTAACACTATTTGTAGGGGTAAGGAAATGGAAGAAGCATTTAGGAGGGAATTTAACGGTATAGCAAGAATTCAGGAAGCAATGGTGGATCTCGCAAAGAGCTTGGCTGAAGTCAAGCTAACACCGCAAGACCTAGCTAATCCTGTTTCATTCCAGCTAGCGTTTTCCAGACTTTATGAAACCATAATTAACGTTATAGAAAAAGGCGGCAAGAAATCATTCGTAGCTGAAGTACGCTTTAAGGATAGTTTAGGTAATATAATATCGTTTGCTGTTGACTTAGGTGAAAATCCTCCACCTTTCTCTACTGATAGAGTAAGAGCAAGAATAATTGTCGAATTATATGAAGAGTTATAAGTAGATTAAGTATTATAGCTTCATATATGTGGAAGGTGCGTCATTTGAGTCCGGAAAATGACATTCTTAAAGTTAAGGTGAAGTCCTGGCTTGATGAAGATGATTTTAGGAAAACTCTGAGATTTGCTGATTATTTAGGGCGTAAAGAGGGCTACTCGATTTTTAGAATAAGTAAGAGTAAAGCACTAGCGAATAACTTGGCCCCAGATGACATTCTCGATATTCTTGATCAGCTAGGGTTTGAGTATTCACCCGAACTTCCTACATACCTAGATAAGCTACTATCTAAATTAGGTAAGGCTGTAATAAGTTATGACGGAAGTAAGCTAGCAGTTAAATTTGATACCTTCTTAGGAAGCAAGCTCCATGACACACCATTAAGGAATATCTTAAAATATAGCAGAAAAGAGCGGATCTTTTTAACAGAACCATACAAGTATTACGAATTAAAGAAGATTCTAAGTAGTTTAGGATTCAATATAGAGGACTTAACAGGGTTCGCTACGGTACTGGAACTACCTAAAAGTATAGAATTTCGTGGCACATTAAGGGATTATCAGAAGGAAGCCTTAATCGCCTGGATCAAAAACGACTACAAAGGAGTCATAGCACTTCCCACAGGGTCAGGGAAGACAGTGGTAGCCATTGCTGCTTTAGCTAACGTTAATTTGAGAGCACTAATAGTTGCTTTTACTAAGGAGCAGCTATACCAATGGAAGAGAGCACTAATCGACTTTACTAACATAGATGAGGCATACATAGGCATGTACTTTAGTGAAGAAAAAAGAATAGCCCCTATTACATTAACCACATACCAGACAGCATTTAGGCATACTAATAAACTTGCACCTTATTTCGGCTTACTCGTAATAGATGAAGTACATCATCTTCCTGCAGACAAATTTAGGCATATAGCCGTCTCCCTGCCAGCACCTAGAAGACTTGGATTATCTGCAACACCATACAGAGAAGACGGCAAACACTTAGAATTATTCCCACTTATGGGTGGGATAGTTTACTCTAAAACACCTCAGGAATTAGCTGAACTTGGCTACTTAGCGTCCTATGAAGTAGTTACAATAAAGGTTTCACTAAAGCCCAATGAAAGGAAAAAATACCTTGAATTAAGGAGGAAATATAGAAGATTAATTAATGGTGCCGACTTTAATGAAGTTTTAGAGGCAGCTAGAAGAGGGGATAGGAGAGCGATTGAAGCGCTGAGAATACATAATGAGATTAAGCAATTAGTTCAGAAATCCGAAGCAAAATTCGATAAAACCATAAAGATGATTAAGGATGAGTTGAAAAGAGGTGCTAAAATAATAGTTTTTGCACATTACGTTGATCTAGCTAAGAAAATAGCCGAAGCAGTCAGGGGTTACTTACTAACTGGTGAGACTGACAATAGGCGTAGACGTCTAATTCTCGAAACTTTTAGGAGCATTCATTCGGGCGTGCTGGTAGTTACTACTGTAGGTGATGAGGGTTTAGATATACCAGATGCTAATGTCGGAATACTTGTTGCTGGTACTGGGTCAAGGAGACAATTTATACAGAGGCTAGGCAGGCTGCTACGTCCACAGCCAGGTAAGAAAGCTATCTTATACGAAATAATAGTTAAGGGCACCAGTGAGGAACTTCACTCGAGAAAAAGAAAAACAATGAACCTGGACTTTGACTCAGAGACTTGGACTGCTGAGTAATTTATGCTAAGCAGTTACAAAACATAGAGTATAGCACGTAGTACAAGTTCCATTAGGTAGTCATTAAAACCCAAAAATACGACGGAGTTATTATGCGTCAACTCTATAATTAAGGGTTCTTCCTCTATAAAGAGCAAGGGTCTACCAATTAAACTTACCTTCCTAAATTGACTTAATGTAACTAATTTAACTTTAATTTCTAAGTTATTAGGTAAACCATAGAGAAGTGGATGTGTGCTCCAGAAGTAGTTGAGCCTTCCGGTAATTTCACTAACTACGGTATCACTGAGACCCAGTGCATTTACTATGTGCTTTCTATTCAGTAGCTTCTCTTCATAATCATTAACAGTAGAGTACTCATCTACGATGACAACTGACGACCCATCGTTACAAGTAAGACCTAGTCTTCGAACTAACTCAGCTATAGGCCCGCCACCCAAGCATTCGACACTTCTCTCACCTGTAGTTAGTAGTTTTTTCCCTTCAATCCACACATCTTCAGCTACTTCAAAACACCGTAGTCGCTCTCCATAAGTGCCACTTAATATAATATCCTCTATATCATGGCGTTCATCAATACTCGTATTAGCTTCTATAATGAAACTGAAGGGAGAGAAAACAAGGAATTTCTTCTCAAGCCTCCCAGTATTTTTAGGTATAACTGGCACAATAGCTGGCTTCAAAATCAGTACAGTTTTATTTAGTGTATTAGTCAATATCAAGTTTCTTATTAAATCTAGGTAGTCACTCAGCCTGTTCTTTAATAACTCACATATTATTGAGTGTCCTCTTACTTTCATTCATTCTTCAACATAGACTAACACTATATTAGTATATAAATGCTAGCAAAGGTAAAAGGCAAAGTATATAGCATGATGTTGTAATGTACTTACGGAAATAGTGAAGAAGTGATGAACCTTGTAAGGTCTGAGTGCTGATGATGTCCAGGCTGCTGACTTTTAAAAACCTACGTTATTTTAAGCCGAGATTTAAACTAAACAAGTTTATTAGTTCTACCGCAACATGAATATATGAGATATCTATGCCCGCTGCTATTATATTAATAAACACGGAAATTGGAACAGAATCCGAGGTTGTTGAGGCCTTAGCAAAAATAGAGGGAGTTAAGGAAATATATGAAGTTTACGGCATGTACGATATCGTTGCTGTAGTCGAGGCCAAGACCCATGAATCATTGAGAGAGTTAGTGATTAACAAAATAAGAAGAATTCCTCAAGTAAGGGGAACTACAACAATGATTATAATTGAGAGTAGGAGACTGTAATAATCTCTTATAGCAATTAATTACTAAATAATCGTTTTTATTTCTCTTAATATAAAAATGCTAAATAAAAAGATAAGGTAATGCCATATAAAAACACCTGGGCTGAAATTAAGGTATTTCCTTCAGAAGCCAAGTCTTAACAGCATTTACTACTTCACTATCTATCTCCTCATCCGCCAAGCTGTAACCCCACTCATATAATCTCTTATTTACGATAGCTAAATCACTTCTACCTATTTTCTCAGCATATCTCCTCAGCAAGCCTTCTCGTAAGATACTTGCTCTCTCAAGTATGTTCCCTAGAAATCCAAGGACAACCATATTTGCACCAACAGGATTGCCTTCCTTTAGCGCCTTAGCAGTTGCATCAATAAAGTAAGCGTGCCTCACCCTACTCCTTATAGTGCTTACTATATTTTCTTCTCCTTCTACTTTTACTCCTGGTATGTTAGGTTTAATTAACTTCCTATTAATTATAGCTAGCGAGTCTTTGCGCATATATTTAATGTATCTGGCTGCCTCAAGAATTTCGAGAGCTAACATTATATTTGCTCTTCCTGTGGGTATGAGAGGCGATGTTACGTCGCCTAGTCTGACATGCACTATAACCGAGCCACCTCTCTGACTCAATCCGTGCGTCTCGGCAATAAGTACATTTAGCTCTGACTCCAGTGAAGCCCACCCAATTAATTGGGCTATAGATAGCAGTCCCTGCCCACCTACACCAACAATTACGATATTTAGCACTATCTAGCATCACCTCCATACATCCCTTAACTTACGTAGCTCCATACCCTTAGGAGGCTTTATTGCATTAACAGGACAAACGCTTATACATGCTCCACAGCCTACACAAAGGCTGGGATCTATTACAGCTTTGTTGTTCTTCCCCATCTTAGTTATGGCTGGACACGCAAACCAGTTATAGCAGGTTCCGCATCCTATGCATTCTTCTTGCTCAACATAGCAGGGCTTAAGTACCACACCCATTCTTCTCAACTCCCTAAGAGTTACAAGCGCGCACTTTCTGCGTGCAATAATTACAGCAGGCATTCTTTTTTCCTTAACATACTTAATCGCTTCATTAATACTCCTTCTAACCTCATCAATTTTGAATGGATCTATAACACGCACAAACTCAATACCTAAACCTTTTACAACATCCTCTATGATAATGGCTTTCTTATCCTTCATAGCTGTGGAAGGTGATGGTTGGTGGCCAGTCATTGCTGTTACTTGATTATCTAGAATCACTACTACTTGGGGCGACCTATTGTATACCGCGTTCGCTAGTGCTGGTAGTCCTGCATGGAAAAATGTGGAATCACCTATAAATGAGAAAACCACATCATTAGTTACTTTGCTCAGTCCATTCGCCATACCTATGCTACCGCCCATTTCTACAATAAGATCCTGCAATCTATAAGGCTCATTAATTGATAATGCATAGCATCCGATATCTCCTGATGCTATGTACGCTAGCCTCTCTTTGTTTATATATTTCCTAATTTCAAAGAATAAAGGCCTATACGGACATCCAGGACAGAATGTCGGTGGCCTTGTTGGTATCTTAATTCCACTGCCATCATCCGGCTCTATTTGCACTAGAGGATTTGGCAAATCATAGAATTTACTTAACGCGCTAACAACTCTCTCTATATTTAATTCAAATGGATACCCAACAAAGTCCTTACCACCGGTTCTAAGTGTTACGTTCATTCTATGTAAAATAGATCTTACCTGAAGCTCAACTACAGGATCCAATTCCTCAATAATTATTACGTCATCAACTCCATTAATAGCCTTAAGCAGTTTCCTTTCAGGTATAGGATAAACAGAACCCAGCTTCAGTATTCTTGCTTTAATATTAAGTACCTTAACCGCCTCCTTTACATGTGAATATGCTGCTCCTGGAGCTATAATCAAGTGCCTCCCATCACCCTCAAGAATATTAAAGGGACATCCCTCTACTTCTTCACGTATTTTCTCCCATCTCTTCAAAAGCGCTAACTTATTTTCCCTAGCAACGGCCGGAACTAGTGAGTATTTCAAGTCCCTTTCAAACTTGCCTTTGAGCTTTGGAGGCCTAGGTATTGGCCCTAGCTCTACTACACCTCTAGTGTGACTTATTCTTGTCGTAGTTCTCAAGATTACTGGATGCTTAATTTTCGAACTAAATTCTAATGTGTACTTCGTGAGCTCCTTAGCTTCGCCTGGGCCGTAAGGCTCAAAAACTGGTATGTGGGCATGCATACCATAGAATCTGTTGTCTTGCTCATTCTGACTGCTCCACATACTGGGGTCATCTGCAGATACTATGACGAATCCTTCATTCACACCTGTATATGCACTACTCATTAATGGATCGGCAGCAACATTAAGACCTACATGCTTCATAGCAACCAGCGATCTTACGCCAGCAATTGCAGCTGCATAAGCCACCTCAAATGCAACTTTTTCATTAATGCTCCACTCGACATATATTCCTAGTTCTTTACTTACTGCGATTAATGACCCAACTATCTCTGATGAGGGCGTTCCCGGGTATGCACTAGCTACTCCTATACCACCTTCTAAGGCGCCTCTGGCAATAGCTTCATTACCTAGAAGCAGTACCTTACCTTTTTCGACTCGAACTAAATCCTTAAACTTATACATAAATCTTTAACCATAGTATGTTGCAATTATAATTCTTATATAATTCATCTTTTTTTAAGTGCTTTAATAAAACCAACATATAAAGGCGATGGCTGCAGAGGCCTACTCTTAAATTCTGGATGTGCTTGAATCCCCAAGTAAAACTTTGAAGATCTTAGTTCCATTATTTCAGGAAATCCCTCCTCACTGTAACCACTAACAATAAATTCGTTCTCAGCAAACTCATCAATATATCTTGGATTTACTTGATACCTGTGCCTATGTCTTTCATACACAATACTCTTTTCACCATAAATTTCATATGCCTTAGTGCCTTTAACCAATGTTATCGGTAGTGAACCTAATCTCATAGTACCTCCCTTATATATAATGCCTTTTTGCATAGAAAGCAGATCAACAACTGGGTGAGGAGTATTTGGATCGACTTCAGTTGTGTTTGCTTTTTCTAATCCTAATACATTCCTAGCGAACTCAACAACCATTAATTGAAGACCGAAGCAAATACCCATCGTAGGTGTTCCTTTTTCCCTCAGCTCTTTAATTAACTTAATCTTACCTTCAGCTCCCCTAACACCAAATCCCGGTAATATAATGGCCCCATCCACACCTTCGAGAGCTTCTTTTACGCTCACTATTTCCTTCTCTACCTCTTCTGCCTCAATCCACTTTAGCTTAGGCTTAACCAAAACGTATGCTGAAGCATGCTTAATTGCCTCAATTATACTTAAATAACTATCCCTTAGTCTAGTGTACTTTCCCACCATAGCTATGGTGACATGCTCCCTTGCATGCTTAAGCTTATTAATGAACTCGATCCAGCTACTTAAGTCAGGCTCACAGTATTTCATCCTTAATCGTTTGCTTATAAGGGAATGAAGACCCTGATCTTTCAGTATTAATGGAACTTCATAAATTAAGTCAACGTCATAATTACTAAATATTGCCTCCTCAGGTACATTACTGTAAAGCGCTAACTTTCTCCTAGCCTCCCTAGTTAACGGCTCTATAGACCTAGCTACAAGTATATCTGGCTGAATACCTATTCTCCTTAATTCCTGAACACTATGCTGAGCTGGCTTAGTCTTTAATTCACCTGTAGTAGATAGCTTAGGTACTAATACTACATGAATGAACAATGTATTATCTACGCCCTCCTCAAGCCTCATTTGCCTTGCAGCTTCAAGAAAAGGAAGTCCTTCGATATCACCTACAGTACCGCCTATCTCAATAATAACAACTTCAGCACCCTGCTCAGTAGCTACTTCTCTAATTTCTCTTTTTATCTCATCCGTGACATGCGGTATTATTTGGACAGTTTGCCCTAAATAATCCCCTCTCCTCTCCTTCTCGATAACTGACTGGTAAACCTTACCTGTAGTTATATTGTTTTTCTTGCTTAAGTTGATATTAAGAAATCTCTCATAATGCCCTATGTCGAGATCTGTCTCACCACCATCTTCAGTTACGAATACCTCACCATGCATGTAGGGATTCATAGTTCCTGCGTCTACATTAACATAAGGATCTATCTTTATCGCTGTTACTTCGTACCCCATTGACTTTAATAGTAACCCAACAGAAGCTGATGTAACACCTTTTCCTAAGCCTGACAATACGCCACCAGTCACGAAAAGGTATTTCCTCGTCACTGCCCCACACAAGTATTCGGTTTTAGTACTTTAGAAAAGCTTTCGTCAAAATAATCCCGCTAATGTATTACTAAGAACTCATGTGGTCTAAGTACTTGGTAATACTGACACATCCCGTTAGGTGAGAAGTGTCTGCAATTAGTAGGTGATCTTTTAAATGATACATGCTATAGCAACATCAACAGGAAGATTATGATGCTATTGAGGCATCTATGCCCATTATGCGGAGGGTCAATAAGTGAGAATGAGTTGAGGAGAGGCTTACCGTGTAGTAAATGCGCCCAAGCTATAAAGATACCTTTGCATAAAGTTGTCGGCATTAAGAAAGGGACTTCACTAAACTTAACTACAGCTCTAAGCAGTACTTACGCCGCTCTTGAGCCCATTATTAAAGTCATTACTAGAGATGAGCTAGAAAATTTTGAGATGTTCTTTCACAAAATAACAGGAAAGTACTTTTGGTCAATCCAGAAGTCTTGGGCCAAAAGAATGCTTTCAGGCGAGTCATTTGCCCTAATAGCCCCTACTGGTGTAGGTAAGTCCACACTACTTCTTTCTTATGCTTTATATAGGGCTAGCAGAAATAGCAGAGTACTCTATATAGTCCCAACACGTGAGTTAATGAAGCAGGTAGCAGGTAACATGGTACACATAATTAATAACAACAAATCACTGCTCAAGAGAATTAAAGTGTATACTTCAGATACTATTAAGGAAAAAGCTGCAGATCATCTAAACCTCCTAAAACCTCCATTCATAGCTGTGCTAACTCATGCTTTCATATTTAGAAATAAGAAAATGTTTGATGGTATAAGATTCGACTTAATAGTTGTCGACGATTTTGATGCTCTTCTAAAGTCGTCATCTCTCATAGACTTGATACTGAAGTGCCTAGGTATAAGTGAGGAAGCTATAAACCTGGCTAAGAAGATAATAAACCTCAAGTCTGAAATGCTCTATTATAAGTACTTAGGTAATGAAGAAAAAAACAGTGAGTTGCAGGATCAGTTATACGAAATAAAGCTCAAGCTAGCTAGGGAGATAAATTATGATGAAGTAGGACAGCTACTTATTGCTAGCGCTACAGGAAGGGCTAGAGGTGCTAGAGTCAAAGTACTGAGAGAATTACTAGGTTTTGAAGTAGGCTCTATTATGGATTATTTAAGAAATATCATTGAGGCTAAGGAGAGACTCGATAAAGTAGATGTGGCTAAGCTTCTGAAGAAATTGTACGGAGGTACACTGGTGTTTGTCAGCAGAGACTTAGGTATTAAAAAGACAAGAGAACTAGTTGAGAAATTAAGAAGTGCTGGTATAAATGCTGTACTTGCTAATTCACGAAGAGCGCTTGACCTACTGAGAAGAGGTGAGGCTAATGTTTTAGTTGGTGTGGCAACATACTATGGAATTTTAACTAGAGGGATAGATGAGCCCCTTACAGTATATAATACAGTTTTCTTAGGAGTACCTAAATTTGAAGTGAATATCGATATTTTATTACAGAACCCAAGAAATCTGGTTTCTATTATACTGGGACTTGCGCAGAAAGGATACGTATTAGATGAAGATGAAAAAGCACTCATACGCATCATTAGCAGGTTAAGCCCAAGTAAAATAAAGATATTACAGTTAGCACTAAGAGCAGGCTTTGAAGTAAGTGAGAAGCTGAAAGAGGTACTAAACCTAATTCTTAGGGTAATTCCTAGAATTAGTAAGGCACTAAAGAGATATGTTGATGAAGAAGGAAAACTTGTCTTAGGTAGCTACATCATTATTAAGAGAGGGAAAAATTACGTTGCTCAAATACCTGATGTAATGACATACATACAAGCCTCAGGAAGGTGCAGCAGACTTTACAAAGGAAGAATGACATTGGGTCTCTCTATAATTCTGTATGAGGATGAAGAATTGCTACGGATATTTGAGAAAAAACTGAAGAACTATGTCCCATCATCTAATCCGGTCTTGCTCAGTAAGTTAAGCCTCAATGATATTAAAGAGATGCAGATTAAGTCACGCTCTAAAATTGAGGGCAAAACTGACGTAGATAGAATAAAGTCTGCTTTAATTATTGTTGAATCACCTACAAAAGCTAAGACAATAGCTAAAATGTTCGGTACTCCAGGAAGACGCTATATCGGAGACTACATAGCCTATGAAACAGTGATAAGTCATGAAGATAGGGTATATGTAGCGACAGTAGCGCCAACACTAGGGCATATCCTGGACTTAGCTGTTGATGAAGGCATTCATGGCGTGAAAATAGAAGGCAGAGAATTAATTCCTGTTTACACAACAATAAAGAGATGCTATGACTGTGGTTACCAGTTTACGGATGAGTCCAGCACATGCCCCAGGTGCGGGTCCATTAGAATACGAAATAGCAAAAAGGTAATTGATGCTCTCAGGAAAATATCACAAGAAGTAGATGTCATTATATTAGCTACCGATCCAGATGATGAAGGTGAAAAAATAGCCTACGATGTCTATTTGGCCTTAAGGCCATATACAAGTAGCTTCATACGCATAGAATTTCATGAAGTCACCAGATCAGGACTATTAAAAGCCCTCGCATCACCGAGAAATATTGACATGGACAAAGTTAATGCGCAAATAATACGTAGAGTTGATGATAGATTAGTTGGATTCGAATTAAGCTCCGTACTTAAGAAACACTTTAGTAAGTACTGGCTTGGTGGTGGAAGAGTTCAATCACCTGTTCTTGCGTGGGTTACTGAAAGATACCTTGAATACCTTAAGAACAGGGGGTACCTAATCATAGCCTTACTCCCTGTTAGGAACTTAAAAGTAAGAGTGTTTGTCACAGATAAGGAGAAAGCAAGCGAGCTTGCTAATTTGATTAGTAAAGAAGGAATTACATTGCAATTGATAGATACTAAAATTAGTGATGTCGCACCTAAGCCACCGTACACAACTGATGCTTTATTGTTTGATGCGTCATATGTTCTAAAGCTTAGTCCAGGTAAGATCATGAGATTAGCACAGGACCTATTCGAGTTAGGACTTATAACATATCACAGAACAGATTCAACACATGTCTCAGCTACGGGAATAGAAGTTGCTCGGGAACTACTTCAGTCCTTGGGCTATTTGAACGAATTCGCACCACGTGGGTGGGGAGCTGAAGGAACACACGAATGTATAAGGCCTACTAGACCTATAAAATCCCTTGATGAACTAGAATTAGACTATACAGCACTAGCAAGGTTTAACTTAACATGGCACCATAAGAAACTCTATGAGATGATTGCTGAGAGATTTGTGGCAAGCCAGATGAATAAAGCAAAAATAGAGTTAAAGACTTATGATGTCCTAGTGAATAACATTAAGCTTACCTCCATAGAAGTGCCTACTAAAATACTTGAGCCAGGCTTTACTAAGGTCTATAGTATCCATGTATATGAAGAATTAAGAAATAAAAGCATAATTACATTAAAGCCAGACACCGTTAAGTTAATCAGGTCTTCAAAATTCAAATTATATGCATCTTCTGATGTAGTAAGGTTAATGAAGGAGAAGAGCATTGGACGTCCCAGTACATACGCTAAGGCCATAGAAAACAATCTTAAACATGGGTATATTATACTCTCTAAGAGATATATGTATTTAATACCTACAAAATTAGGACTTGAAGTATCTGAGTTCATTAAGAAATACTATCCTGAGTTAGCCAGTGAAAAAGCTACTAGAGAACTTGAGGAGCTCATCGATATAGTACGTGAAGGTATGCTGAATAGAAGTAAAGCCTTAACCATCCTGCTTAGTGATTTAATTAGTATTAGAGCAAATTATCTAGTTAAAGCAATGGATATTAATTTAAGCACTGGAGGAGAAGTTGCTACAGCGGAAATCTAAGAACTATTTCCAGTAAGTATAGCCCAGCAATACCTTGATATTTCATATTAGTTTTTCAATAGTTATCTCAATAAACGAAACAAGCTTACCTCTTCTATCTTCACTGCCTATCCTTACGTTTTCAAGTCTAATTACGTCACCCATCCTATCTTTAACTGCATTGTATACCGCTACGGCTTTTGAGATTTTATCACCCTTACCCTTAATGACTATTCTCTTTACGCCTTGGTTAAATAGTATGGCTATAGAAACTATGTAGTCAGCTATTGGCTTATTTCCTATTGTTATTCTGCTTTCCTCGCTCAACTCTTTACCCCCATAACTGAATGACACAGTCATAATATAAAAGAGTAATCTTAACCTGACTTAATGTCAAGGCATATAAGCTTATATATTAACACATATCATGAATAAATGACGAGGTAGTAGGGATGATGTCAACAAGAATGGAAAGTCCTTTAAGGACTCTGCGTTCATCGATAAACAAGGATGTTTTGGTTAGAGTCAAAGACGGTAATGCTTACTATGGGAGGTTAATAATGACAGATGCCACAATGAATGTAGTAATGACAGAGTGCGAGGAACTTCATCACGAATCGGATGAGCCTGTAGCTAAGTATGGGACTGTCCTCATTAGGGGAAGCCAAATACTCTACATTGTAGTTGACTTCAAGAAGGCGTAGGTAGTCTTTATAAGTTTTAGGGTCTTAAAATTAATTATGTCCTTCTGCCTAACTAGTACTATTATATACGAAGGAAAAGCTTTAATTTAACAACACCCTCACATCATATAGGTATGTGCCATGGCAAGGAATATTTTTGTTGAGGCAGTAAAATGGACACCAATAGAGGAACAACATACTGAATTAGTTGAGAGGAAAGGACTAGGACATCCAGACTTCATAGCTGACTCGGCAGCTGAGGTTGCTAGTGTAGCTCTTTCAAGATATTATTTACAGAAATATGGAACTATACTACATCATAACTTAGATAAAGTACTTCTTGTTGGAGGGCAGGCTAATCCGTCCCTTGGCGGAGGTGAAGTACTTCACCCAATATACATCATTATTTCTGGAAGGGCCACTGAGTATGTAGTAAAGGGTGACTCTATCGAGCGTGTTCCTGTGGGTACCATAGTGGTTAATGCGGTTAAGGACTGGATAAGAAAGAACTTTAGATTCTTAGATCCAGATAGACATGTTGTTGTTGATTATATGATCCGTAGTGGTAGTTCTGACCTGGTTAGAACGTTTGAGCTAGGTATTAAAAGTAAGCCCCTGGCAAATGACACAAGTTTCGGCGTCTGTTTTGCCCCATTATCGATTTTAGAGAAACTTGTCTTAGAAACTGAGAAATACTTGAACTCTAAATCATTTAAAAAAGCTATACCCGAGGTCGGAGAGGATATAAAGATTATGGGGTTGCGCGTAGGGAAAAAGATAACGCTTACTGTAGCGGCAGCAATGATTTCGGGATTAATACCTGATGTAGATCACTACATGTCAGTTAAAGAGGAAGTTCTTAATAAGATTAGGGATTTAGCAACAAAAATAGCACCTGACTACGAGGTAGAGGTATTTTTAAATACTGCAGATAGACCGAAGAGCGGAGTTCTTTACTTAACCGTAACCGGAACATCAGCTGAACATGGAGATGATGGTATGACTGGAAGAGGAAATAGGGTCAATGGACTAATAACGCCAATGAGACCCATGAGTTTGGAGGCAACAGCTGGCAAAAACCCCGTTAGTCACGTAGGTAAGCTATATAATGTGCTAGCAAAGAAGATAGCTGAGAGAGCTATTAAAGAGGTACCCAAAATTAGGGAAATATACATAGAATTACTCTCACAGATAGGGCAGCCAATAGATCAGCCGATAGTTGCATGTGCTAAAGTATTGCTAGATAAGGGAGTTAGCTTACAGATGGTGAAGTCCGACATTGAGAGTATTATTGGGGAAGAGCTTGAAGATATAACCAAGTTAACTGAAAGAATAGTGGAAGAGCAGGAACAGCTATTTTAATTTAAATCACTATGATGTGTGAAACCGGGTCTGAAGAAAATGATGACGGGTCGGTGACTGAGTCCATAGTAATTTAGTTTTTAGATATAATGTACTTGATTATTATAATTCTAATGCCTACACGGTAAGGAGTTAAAATTTACTACATTAACGTTAATAGCTAGCTAGAACATTAAAGCTTTAGAACGGTGTTTATTATATGACAATTACCCTTGCAAGGATCTACAGATCACTGGATAATGTCGACTTTAAAATTTTATTGGTACTAGATTCACTGCTAGATAAGTTTGAATTTGTTCCTTTAGAGATAATAGAGAAAAAATGCGGCTTAAGTCCTAAGGAATTATTAAGGAAACTAGATAAATTACATAAATTAAAAATTATTAGAAGAACGGTTTCACCAAAAATTAGTTATAAATTAACTTACTTAGGCCTTGACTGCCTCGCCCTACATTCATTAGTTAGAAAAAATATAATTGCTTTCTTAGGCAATAAGATAGGTACAGGTAAGGAAAGCGAGATTTACTTAGCTAAAACACCTAATGACAGACTAGTTGCTATCAAATTCTATAAAATAGGAAGGATAAGTTTTCAGAAAGTTAAGAGAGTCCGCTCATACGTAATCGACGAGAGCAATTGGCTTATTCGCTCAAAGATTGCCGCTGAGAGAGAGTATAATGCATTAAGAGATCTAGTAAAGTATACGTCTTACGTACCTAATGTATGGGGCTGGAACAGACATGCAGTAGTAATAGATTACATTGAGGGAATAGAGCTTTATAAGTATAAAGACGCTTTTGATCCGTTGGGTATGCTTGCTAAAATAGTGTCTGTGATTCGTGAAGCATATTTAAAGCTAGGTATAGTTCACGGTGATTTAAGTGAGTATAACATCATAGTGCATGTAAGGGAAGGTATAGAAACACCATTCATTATCGACTGGCCACAATATGTCTATAGGGATGACCCACAATCCATAATTTACTTGAAACGTGACATAGAGTACATCATTAAGTTCTTTAAACGGCGATACAGAACTACACTAGACTGTGAAGCTACTCTCAAGTATGTAATGGGGGAAATTGATGAGCTCCCACTGGAAGGCAGTAATAGGTGTTGACATAATTAAAAGTGGCGGCACCGACCTAAATCAGTACTATTATGCAATTGCAATATTGCAAGAGGGGTATATAAGAAAGACAGAGGAGGGTAGGCTAGGTCACCTAATAAGATTACTTTGGGAGTATAGACCTGCTTTATTAGCTGTAGACAACATCTATGAATTAGGTGGCACTAAAGAGAACTTAAGGAGAATTCTGAAATTCATTCCTCCAGAAACTGAAATAGTACAAGTTACACTTGATGAAAACAGATTTCAGAACTTAAGAGAGATCGCTTACAGAGCCGGATTACCTCTAGAAAAAGGCAAGTTGAGTCCCTTCAAGACAGCTGCTTTTTTAGCTATTCTTGCAAGCGAAGGTTACGGAACAAAGCTAACATTATTTGAAAAGAAAGTCAAGATAATAGTATCTAAAGGCAGATCCGGCTATGCAGGAGGTTCTAGATCTGATAAATATCAGAGAAGTATGCGTGCTGCAGTAATGCAGATGGTTAGAAAAATTAAGGAAGAATTGGATAAGAGGAGAATAGATTACGACCTAATGATAAGGAGAAGTAGAGGTGGTGTTGAGAGAGCTTTATTTATAGTTTATGCTGATAGGAAAGACTTGACAGGTATTGTTAGAAATATCAAGGGCTATGACGTAATAGTTCGAATAAGGCCAGTGATTAATACTAAATTTTTTAAGTTAATAGAGAGCAGGAGACCTGAACGAAAGTACTTGATTGTCGGATATGATCCAGGAATAGTTGCTGGGTTAGCTGCGATAGACCTGGACATGACTCCTGTACTTGTCATCTCAGGTAGGGAACTGGATCGTGGAACAGCTGTTTCACTTCTAACAGATGTTGGGGTTCCTGTGGTTGTTGCAACAGATAAGAACCCACCGCCTGATATGGTGAGGAAGCTTGCTGCTATGCTAAATGCTCAGCTATTTACGCCATCTAAGTCATTAAGCACCAGTGAGAAGGAATCACTCGTAAATGAATATACAAGGAAATTCGATATAGAGGTTAAAAATACTCATGAGAGAGACGCCCTTGCTGCTGTCCTTAAGGCATATAGTATTTTCAAGGAAAAAATGGAGAAGCTTAGCGCTAAAGTGAGAAGTATAGGTATCAAAGTTAAAGACCTACAGAGATATAAAATTAAGCTTTTAAATAATGAACCTTTAGAAAACATAATTGAAGACATAATTAATGACGTGCTGTCCTCTAGGAGACGTGATGAAATTAGCGCTAAATCCGTATCTACGCTATTAATTAGGAATAAGCAAGTAGAACAGAGCAACTTAGAAGAAAGGATTAAGGAATTAGAAAGTAAAATTGAGCACTTAACAGCTGAACGTGAAAGACTTAAGCAGAGAATACGAGAGTTAGAACACGAATACAGCTATCTTAAATCGGAACTTAATATAATTTCTACTGAACTAAGTAAAGACATACTGAGAGAAAGAAAAGTAAGTGAGTTAATTCAGAGGCTTAAGAATGTCAATTCATATGCAATAAAATTAGAAAAAGATCTAAACAACCTAAAGGAGAATTTACATACCCTCATACAGATGATTGAGAAATACTTTAGAGGTGACTATGTATTAGTAAGAAGAATTTTATTGAGTTTGACAAGCATCAAAGAGAGTGAAGCGTCCTTAGGTAAAATCCAGGAAGGTGAGGCAGTCTTCTTGGATATCAATGAAAGTAGTCAAGGTCTGTTAGCAGCATACTTGAAGGAATTTGTAAATTTATGTACTAATTTAGATATAAAAGTAGTACTTCCTGAAAATAAAATCTCGGTTCAAATAGTCGATACCCTAGTTAATAGCTACTACATACCTGCATTAATAGTACAAGACTATCACCTTATTGGCGACAAGTTAATTCTTCTTCCGAAAAACATACTCGGCCAATTAAAAGAAATGTCTGAAAAACTTAGAAAACTTCGTAAAGAAAGAACTCCAAAGCTAACTGAGGAGATACTGGAGAAGCTGATTAATGAGTACCGCAAAGGACGAACATAACTTGAAAAAATTTAGAGTATAAAATATGTGCCAGAAAATTAGCTTGCTTTACGTATTAATGTGGAGATTTACATAAAATACAATAAAATAAAGCAAGGGCCTTAATTTAGTCAGTCTAAAGGACTTTAGGAATATTACTACTAATTTCATCCTCTAAAAGTCCATGTGCTTATTGAATTCTTCAATTTTGCTTTTCATCAATACTTTTTTAAGGAGTTCCACTAGATTACAACCTACGGAAAAGCCCTAGCAATAATAACAAAGAAGGTGGCTCATTATGAAAAAGAAGAGACTGATATTTAAGAAGGAATATGGCAGTGCTATACTTGAAGGTAGGAAGACCGCAACAGTTCGTTTGACATCTCAGTTAAGGAAGGGAGATACTGTAGATATTATAGCTGGCAAAATAAAAATAGGCACAGCAACTATTGAGGATATAGAGGTTAAGAGGTTAAGAGAGTTAACGAATGAGGATGCAGCAATTGATGGTTTTAAAAATAGAGAGGAGCTAATAAGAACACTCAAGAAAATTTATAGAAGAAAAATAAATGATAACTCTGAAGTCAAGCTGATAAAGTTTAAGTTAATTGGACGATAGATAGAAGATAGTTAAAGTTAACATATATTGCTACATTGATTATTTCTATCTAATCCTACATTAAGCCTTAAAGATTTACTTCTTTAAAATTACTATGAATGATATGTTTGATTTCGGTACTACCACTCCCTTACCCTTACTCAAAATGCCTATTTCATATCTGGACAATTTCATGAGTCTTCCTTCGATTTTCCAGCCATTAATTAGGTAAATCTCCATTTCGGCACCTATTAAATCCGGTGTCAGCACAGTATCCTCAAGCTCTTCTTGAGAATAACCGTGAAGCTCTGTCTCACTCAGAAGAGCGTAAAGAATTGCATGTCTAAATACTATACATGGTTTATTGGAAACACTCACACCTATCTCATATTTTGAGATTTCGTCTACTACTCCTTCAATAGGGTCCTCATATCCTAGAACAAATATCTTTATTGCCTTACCAACCAGCCTTTGATCTATTATGTTTTCTCTCATTTTTCTTACCAACTATGAAATAGTTCTAGTATTATTATCCATACCAACATTTTATGTTTAAGGTGTGCTGCGAGGCATAAAAAGCAGAAGAGATAATTTTATTGAATCGTGATGAAGAGCTGGCTCTGAGCAGTGATTGGGCTGAGCTGCGCTGATTACCATAGCTAAGTAACTAGTATCTATTTAGCTTACTTCTTCATAATCAAGTCCGAGCTTTTCTGCATATTTATATGCTTCTTTCATCTCCTCGGCACTCGGCCTTCTGCTTATGTCCTTAAACTTTTCGGGCGATCTCCATGCTTTGTACTCTGGCCTGTATTGACCCATTATATTAACTAGCGCGTTGTTACAGTTTATAGCTATCCACTTTAGTATGGGCTTTGTACAACATTCGATGTGATTTGGCAGGACTAGATGTCTAATAATTATTGGATCACCTGATTCACATATTATCCTTAAGTTGCGAGTTATAACATCGAAATACCTATTAACTAATGATAGCCTCAATGCACATTTATTATTGCCGTACTTAAAGTCGGGCAACCATATGTCTATTAAATCGATGATAATAGTTAATGCCTCTTCAGTGAGATACATATTACTATTCCATAACTGAGGCACGTTTACCTTGACAAACTTTAATGATTCTACAATATTATGTATATTAGGTGTGGGATCTCCACCAACGTGATTTATATTCCTAGCACCCTCACTTCTCAAGTACTCTTGAATTACAGCTATTTCCTTAGCTCCCGCTTCAATACCTTGGTAAGGATTTTCTTGTGAAATATCGTAGTTCTGACAGTAAACACATTTGAAATTGCAGCTACCGTAGAATATGGTACCGCTTGGAACCAGCGGTGCTTCCTCACCTAAATGCAGAAAATATGTAGTTACAAAGGACTTAAGACCTAAACCACAAAAACCTCGTCGAGCTTCTCTATTAACTAAGCATCTTCTTTCACAAAATCTGCATTCCTTAACAATTCTTTTCGCGAGCTCTATCTTCAAGTCAAGGAAGGTATATCGAGGTGTAGGCAACTTCTTATAATCACTTAGTGTTAATTTACCGTTTCTTGCTTCATTAAGCATTTTAAGGAACCTATTACGAACAGAATCATGTGCCTCCCAAAGCTCCTCTAACGACCTACCATCTCTTGGGTTAAAGTCCACCGGCACTTTCTTCGCTATCATAAATTTCGCTGGCGAAATATCATTCATTACTAGACTGTACCACCTTAGTTTATGTTGCACCTTTTTACTGCTCCAAACCACCTCTGCGTCAGGCCGCATCAACTTCCAGAACACTACTTCTCAACACCTCTAATCGATATAAAACTTACTAAGTTGATTAACTTTAGCTCAACCATAATAGAATGTGTAATTAATTATTAATTTATCAGATCTGGCCTTTGAAAAGCAGCTCATCTATGGTTGCAATGACATCCTCTTTACGCACTCTATTCTTACTTCTAAAACGCACACCCTCAAGAGCCAGTAATTTTCTTTTAAAACTAGGATTGCCTCTGCCGTTAATAGTGTAACCACCTATACTTAAGTCCGATTTTATTACCCTGTGACAAGGGATAACTATTGGCAATGAATTCTCTTTGAGTATTTTTCCTACATAGCGTGGTGTTATACCTAAACATTCTGCCAGTAATTTGTAGGTAGTGACTTTACCTATTTCAATTAATTGCAATAACGCATATAGAATATCCTTAATTTCATCTGAATTGCTTGGTAGAATTTTCGATACTTCCTTATTGATTTTAATAGTTAGTAGTCTCTTGGATATCACTCTTAACTTACTCCTCGAGGGCCTTCTTTGCTTTAATAATTATAATGCCTTTATCCTCATTTCTCTCAATTATGAATTCAGTACCCCACTTTTCAACCATGTTCTTAGGTATGTACAAGTTTAATGGAAGTGTATAGTATTCATACACGTATGTTTTACCTTTTACTGTTTTTTTACCTACTACTTTCCTTACAGTAGCGGTACGCCTAACAACTGGCATAATTAACGCCCTTAGATAGATTTCTCTATAGGAGATAAATATTTTCACTAACTTATTTCTGAAGTGCTAGCCAAATAGTTAATAATTCTGTCATGACTAAAGTTATTTTTCCCAAAGAGTAGTGGTATTTTAGGTGGTGCTAATGCACAGAAAAGTAACTGTACTAGAGTTAGAGGGATTAGTAATAAATAATTTAATTAAGTCCTATAGAATCAGCAAGTGCTCCAGCAATAAAAAATTAAGATCTCTTAAAGTAAGTGCAAAGACTATTAATGACGAAGATATCGAAACTGAGTGCATGGATCAAGACAGAATAGGAAGAATAATAGCTATTCTCGCCAGTTACCAAAAGTGGAGCAGGTTAAACCTTAATCTTGGTGAAAGTAAAAAATAGTTAGATGATGAGTGGTGTTACATATGAGTAACTAACGTGATGATTAAGACACCAGACACTGATGACGTAATTTAATAGCGACCTATTAATACACCTAAAACCTAATCTAATGGTTTGTAGAATTCATGAATATAAGTTAAAACCTAAAAAGGATAAGGCTTTTTACCTCCCTAAGCTGGTCTATTGGTTGGGTTGACATCAACATGAGGTTCTGTCCGAAGTGCGGCACGATGCTCGAGCCCACGAAGAGAGAAAAAAAGATAGTCTTGAAGTGCCCCAGATGCGGATATGAGGAAGTTGTAAAGTCTACTAAATCTAGCGAGTATAAATTGGTTGTTAAATCAGGTGAGGAGAATAAAGTAAAAACAACCTCACTGGTTAGTGAAGGTAAGGTCACATCAAGAAAGAAGGAAGAGATAGAACAAGAAAAAGAGGAGTTCTATGAGGTATTTCTTGATTTAATGAGTGAGGAGGAAGGGTCTTAAGGTTAACATACCTTTCCTCAGACTAATATTAAACTTATAAGTTTAGCTATAAGGTAGATTTCTGGAGCGTAGCGGGGGTGCCCGAGCTAGGTCAAAGGGGGCGGGCTCAGGACCATACGGTGGGAGCCCCGCTGGCGTAGGCCTGCGTGGGTTCGAATCCCACCCCCCGCACCATATGTTGCTTTGTAAGATGAACATTAATTATACATTAGTTGCTTTTCTACTAGCGCTTAGAAAACTTAGAGTTTCTTAATTCTTCGAATTCTCTCAAGCACATCAAGTAGCTTGCTAAGCATTTCAATATCACTGATCTTAATTTCCTCTGCTATTTTAATTTTAAGGAGGACTTGATACATTCTATTTGCTATGAATTTTTCAAGCTCGTCTAATACAGCCGATGTCGTTACTGATACTGCCTCACTCTCACTTTTTACTACCTTTACAGTTCCGTGTATAGGACAAACGACCTCACCGCTTTTTAATTTAAAAAGGGGAGTTCCACATAAAGGACATGATTGGTCGAGCATTACAGCACCAGACCTGAGTAATTCACTCATTTTCTTGATAACAGCATCCCTGCTTCCTTTACTCATAATTATTCATCCATTAAGGAATTACCGATAGGTTTAATTTATTACTTTTCCAGAAATTTTCTACTTCTTGGGTGTGAGTAATGGCATCGCAACCTCCAGTAGACGTGAAATCATTAAATGAAGCTAAAATAATGCAGGCTGTTAGATTGCTTAATAAGATAATAGGTGACTCAAGTGTACCGAGAAATATCAGAAGAGCTGCAATAGAAGCTCTTAGAATGCTGCAAGATGCATCTCTATCTCCGGGTGTCAGAGCAGCAAATGCTGTAAGTGTTTTAGATGAAATAAGTCAAGACCCAAATATGCCTATGCACGCACGCACCACAATTTGGAATATTATGGCTGTACTATCGACGGTCAAAGACTAGCACTACAGCAGTGGGGGTACTAAAACACTAGAGGGTTCAGAGGAGTATAGAACCATGAAGGTAAGAGCTAGAGTTAGAGGTATTTACGCGACTGCAATTTCGAAAATACTATACGATAATGGTGTAGAGCTTGTTGATGTTAGTGAACAAATAGCAAGGAGATTGGGTATAGATCAGAGAAGAGGTGAGCCAGCAGACGTTACCGTTAAGACTGATGAAAGTGATCCATCAAAACTTTTAGTCCTAGGATTCCCCGAAAGCGTTAGTGCAGTTGGTAATATATTAGTAAGGAACATTCCTGATGCACTAGTACTGAAGCCTAAAGTAGGGCTTTACGCAGCATTTAAGACTAAAATAATTCGTAAAACCAACAGAGAATGCATTGTTGAGTCACCCATAGGCGAGGCTCTCTTGGTCGACGAATCTGACTGTAATCCGGGTAAGGTAGTATGTGTCACTGTAGTTAAGACACCCATTAGGCCTAGTGAGAGATTAGTTGTCTCAAGCAGAGTTAGAGTAGTAGGTAAATACGCTATTGTAGGCAGAGGCTCACGCGTATCATTTAGTGGTTTCATTAGGAATAAACCAAGAATAACCGAACTCCTAAATATATCCACTCAGTATATTAGGAAAGGCTATAGTATCAGATGGAGAAGTAATGCTGATGAAGCATCACTTGAAAATATAATGAATGAAATCCCTCAACTCATAGAGCTACTACATAAGATAGAAGAAAAACTAAGTAATGCACAGCCATTAGAAATAATCTATACTGGTGAACACATGTTATTCTTAGAACTTACTTATTCTTCCAAGCAGTATTTAGATAACATAAGAAGTCGCGTGCTCCCAACCGCACCATTTCACCATGCCTTAAGAGCTATTGAAAATTCTTATGAAGGTGTTGTTGATTTAATAGATACATTTGCCGAATACATCGACAAATCAGACTTAGAGAAGTGGATAAGAGAGTGGATAATGAAAAGACTAGAGTATAAGAAAGACCTAAGAATATATCATAAGTCACTACATAAGAAGGACATCTTACTAGGAGAGGGTATAATTGAAAATATAGCTGCAGATAAGAGTAAGTTGAGATTAATAATTAAGCGATTAATAAGAGGCAAGGGCACATACGACGGACTCAACATACCTAAAGAGCCCGGAGATATAGCATTTACACATATAACCGAAGGTAAGTGGTATGTGGTTCACAGCTATTATTCAAGCGATATGTTAAATCAGAAGGGCCTGTACATAAATATAAATACGCCTCCAGAGGTGCTTCCAAATGGCTCAATAACATATTTAGACTTAGGAGTTGACATAATTAAAGATAGTAAAGGATGCCGCTTAATAGATACCGAAGAATTTAGAAAGTTACTTATTGATGGAATAACTACTGAAGATGTAATAGCTAAGGTTGCTAAAGCTGTAGATGAAATAATAAATGATTACTGTCATTAAATATTAGTACTTGAACAAAGAATATTGAGTTTAACACATATTAACTTGATGCATTTTCTTAAGACATCACTCATACTGAGTGATGCATCTACGTAAATAAGCTCGCCTTCCCTAACCATCTTTAAGTATATTTCTCTGGCCTTCTCTAAAACACTTAGATTTTCTTGAAGATATTCGACCCTCGATGGTTTACCTATTTTTCTTTGAAGCCCCGCCATAGGATCTATGTCCAGATAAATAGTTACGTCAGGCACGATTACGAATTTATTTAATTCCCTAATCCATTTAAGATCAGCTCCCTTCGCTCCCTGATAAGCCAGTGAGGAGTAAAAGTACCTGTCAGTAACCACAATAGCAGCAGAATTTAAGGCAGGTTCTATGATTTCCTTAAGGTGATAATATCTATCTGCAGCCATTACTAAAGCTTCGAAAAAAGCATTCATTTTTCCTCCTACACAATTTAGGATTTCTATAAACATTCTATGATACGGCTCATAAGTGTAAATCGCTCTATAGCCCCTATTGTTGAGAATCCTTACTAAGTGTTTTGCAATTGTTGTTTTACCCGAACCATCAAGGCCCTCTATAGCTATTAAATAACCTCGCGAAATACTTCTAGTCGATGACAAGATACTCACCCTTAATTATGCAGCCCCTCCTACTGCCATTCATTAATATGTTTTTAGCTTTATTCCAGGGCTCAAGCAACTGGTAAAGAGGAATATTACTGATCACTGCCCCAGTAACTATTATGGGGTCTATGCTTGAAGTAACTATAGCTAATGGCGCCTTACCATTCTTAGACAACGCGTATAATACGTACGACCCGACAGTACTGCCGACCGAAGCAGGAAGTAAGAGTATTTTACCGCTTACTTCTCCTACTCCCTTAATTACACCACTTCTGACATCTGTATCTCCTAGAAATGACACTGGTTTTTCAGAGAATGCTACATCAGAGCAGCAATCAGCACCTTCAACTATTGCACGTATTCTTAATCTAATCAACTAGAGGATCACCTCTAGTAAAAGCCCTTATCATGGATTCTCTATTTAAGAGAAATGCTGGGACACCTGCTAGTTTAGGAATATAATGCAGTGCCTTAACCGAGTCAGTAATAACGCAGCTTACACCTATCATGCTGAGCCTGGTAACGACAGGACATATATTCTCATAAATTTTAATACCGTGCTTTAGTAGCTTACGCCTTAAGTTATCACTTAATTTTATGTTGCTGTAAGTTATTAGCCACATCTCTCTGTCATGAATATCTATTCTATCTTTAGAGAGCACGTAGCTTACTATATCATGAACTTCTTTTCTTGATAGGTGAGGACAGCCAATGATATATAATGCATTACTGCATGAATTCTTAATATGCTCCTTAATGAATTCATGAACCTCAGCTACTGATATGTTCTCACTCTTGCTTATTTCTCCCCTACTTAGTAACCTCTTATAATTAGGTGTAACTCCTTCTAAGACTACCATAGGCGAATTGGAGCTGCTGCCAAATGCTGCTAAGAATCCTCTTAAGTAGTACTCATAACTATAGCTTAACCCCTTAACATAGGGTATGCTAGTAGGAAAGTACTTACCAATAATGAATCCAGCAGCAGCTACTTCCAATTCATTTCTTAAGGATTCAACAGTTACACTAACTTCTGGAATTCTATTCTCATCAAGGTGCACCCCACTTAGGTAGGTCTTACCTATTATAGCCTCCATTAGCGACAGTGGTCCGCCCTCCCTATTCGTCCGCGCGCCACACACGCTATTTGCATAGAGTACTGCATTACTTTCAGCCCATGCTAAGTGCTCGCCTTCTCGCGGAGTCCTAATATAATAGGGAGCACACGTAAAGGCCTTAGCACCCATATTCTTTAGTGCGTTGACTACACGCATCTGCTTGTTAATTACTTCATTACTAAAGAACTTGCCATTAAAATCAGCATTGATGGCAGCATACGGATTTGCTGTTGTAAAAGTTCTAAAACAAGCTCCTTTATGTTCAAGATCTTCTATGAACCTTACACCATAATCTAAGATATTAAAGTATGAAATACCGGAGATATGTGCGTGTGCGACATCGATAAGTCTTGTAGCTCCTAAGACCTCACCAACCTTTACTACGACCTTGATAGCTAATTCAGTAGCTTCACCAAACTCTCCATTAAACATTGCTTCTTCTTCCTTCGTAAGGTACATAACTTACCACACTCACTACCTAGTCAGCTAGGAAAGCTTAGGTCTTCTAAATACCGCTTCCTTACCTAATGGCATTGTAGCATCAATACCTACTTTATCAGTAATTCCATCCATTGAACTAGGATCGAGAGTAGAGCCCCTAGCATACCTTATAATTACAAGTCCCCTCCCTGCCTGCAGCCTTGTTGCTATAGCCCACTCAACCTCCTCCATATTATCAGGGTCTATATCCTCATCTACTACTACTACGTGCTTTAAGCTGGAGTGTGCCGCAAAGGCAGCCATAATGGCTGACTTGCCATCACCTTCCATGTTTTTTCCTATGGATATTACTGCATGTAGCCAGCACCCGCTAGCTGGAGTTAGCCGTACTTTCTTTACGCGTGCTACCACCTTCCTTACAGCTTCCCAGATCAGCGCTTCTCTAGGAAATCCCATTAATATTCTATGCTCATTGCTAGCAGGTAGGATTACATGAAATGGAATATTCTCTTTATTAAAATATATTTTATCTACGGTGATCACAGGCTGTCTTCGAACTCTATCGTAGAGGCCAAGAATATCCAGGAAAGGTCCTTCATCTGCGAGTTCTTTAGTGATTCTACCCTCAATTATTATTGAAGAATAAGCTGGAATAGGAAGATCGTATATAGGCGTTCTTGCTACTTCAAGATACTTCCCTGCTAGGTGCTCGAAGAGTTCCAGTTCGAATACCCCGTACGGGGGTGACAATGATGCAGCAAGAAGGGCGAGCGGATGTACGCCAATAGCTATAGCTATTGGCGTTTCTTTACCTACCTTTTTATTCTCTTTAACTATATGGTGAAGATGTCTAGGGACAAGCCTTATAGCTAACTGTCTATTGCCTATTATCATTAATCTATGAATTGAGGCATTATAAGAATCAAATTCGGGGGTCTTCGCTACAACTATAGAAGATGTAATGTATTTTCCGCCATCCTTAGGGTAAAATTTTATTGCAGGAATATTTTTCAGTAAGACATGGACTTCTCTATAATTGTCTCTGAAACTTACTTCCCTAGTTCTTCCCTTAGATCCCAGAGCTCTCATAATTTTTCCATAAGCTTCCTCATCCCTAGTTACTCTTAGTAACTCGTAGAGTCTTTCCCTACTACTTAAAACGTTCGCAACGCATCTTAAGCTAGAGCCCTTAATAGAGAACATTAGTGTTAAACCTTTACGATCACTCTCAATAATATATTTTGTTGGTTCTATCTCTGGTTCTAACTCTTTCTTTATTTCTAATACTTCACCTCGAGATCTCAAATATTCAATTACTTCAATTAAATCACGCATTTTCCAACCCTAACAAAATCTTCATAATTGCTTGTTATCTTAATTCTTCCCATGATTAATGCCGAAATTTCTCCGTCCCAAGGAGTTAAAACTTTTATTACTTCATCCCTGAAGCGAGCATCCTTTATTATGCCAAGCGCAACATCCTCTAATTTGCTATCTAATACGCCTACTAGATATCCCCTAAAGTCACTCTCTCTAACTATATTTAACTCGTACCTGCTGGACGAGATATTTATTTCCCTAGCTGATCCACTTAATACTATGTTAACTATATTGCCATATAGGGAGGCATAAACTACACTATTAAGTACTTCATCACTTATTGCTAAATCATTAGTGAGGTCTTGTAGACTGATTCTTTTACCGGAAAGTACACAAGATCCAATAACCTTAACCTCACCTATCCGTAACACTCTTTCTTTAGCTCCCTTAAAATACGATATATATGCCTCACTACGCAGTTTTCTTCGCTCTTCTCTGCTTCTTTTTCTAACTTTAGCTGGTCTAGGAGCTTTTATGACCTTTATTTGTGGTGGAATTGCCGACTTAAATATTTCAGCTAAATTATTATCTAAAATAATAATGTGTGTAGGCTTCAGCCACCTAATTAAGCTCAACTTATACTCCAACGCCTGTGGTGAATTAACCCATCCATCAGTATTAATAACTACTGCCTCAACCCCCAAGCTTAGTGCTTTTGCAAGTAAGTCCCCTAGTGCCCTAATTATCAAACCATAGCAATACTGAGGACTTGTATACCCTATGAACTTAAAATAGTCAGCATTTAATTCTCTTTGCCACACAAACGTATCTCGAGGTATTACCATAGCTACTGTTGCTGGCAGTGCCAAGTCTTCCTGGCCTATATCACCCTCTACCAAGGCAACTTTCATGCCTTTCTGTACCATGTAATTAGCTAAAAAAGCAGTAAGTGTGGTTTTGCCTGATTCCACTGGTCCTATCACAATAGCTACTATGGGGCGCTTCCTTGAGCTGCTTACCTCTTCTGCAATTCTTAACCACTCATCAATAACCTCCTCACCCTCACTAGGCTGCTCAATACATGCGCCACTACCTAAAGTAACTCTTAATTTAGTATTTTCGAGTGCCTTCAGGCCATAGCTGCGGACACGGTGAATTATTATGCTACTACCCTTACCATATACCGTACCTACAATCAGAACCCTGCCTTCAATGACATCAACACGTGCTGGACCTAGTATCCTTACTATAGAGTTTCTAGTTAAATCAATATTCATTATCAATATCGCTACCCTACACTCTGTATATTTATTAAAGACTTAAAGGCATTAAGTAATCATGAATTAATAGTTAAGTAACCGGTGTTGAACAAACATGCGGACCACCTACATATGTATTGAGCTAAATCGTATTTTGAGACGTTATAGGAAAATACTTAAGTTATCAAAAAAACTTGGCCAACATATTATGCGAGGATGCTCACTAGCTATGGATTTTGCTAATATGCTGCGTAAATTGCAACCAAGTAATGTGCTCGAGATAGGGACAGGAATAGGTTCACTTACAATAATTTTAAGCAATTTTTCGAGGAAAGTGGTTTCTATTGAAATAGACCCAAGATTAGCATATATTGCAAAGGATGTATTGAGAAGATACCATAATGTTGAAATCATATTAGGTGATGGTCTCACATTTCTTCGTACATCTTCAATCAAAGCAGATATTATTTGCGCTAATCCACCTTTTAACATAACAGGACCTCTTATATCAACTATAGTTAAGTCAAACTACAATCTTGCATTAATAACACTTCAGAAAGAAGTTGCCGAGAAGTTAACTACCTCACCAGGTACTAGAAGCTACGGCAGGCTTACAGCGTTTGTGAGAACCTTCATGAACGTTGAGTTAATTAATTCGTACTCACCAGAAGAATTTCTGCCAGAACCAGAAGTAAGTATATCACTTGTTTTGCTTTCAAGAAAAAGAAAATGGGAAAGTAGGTGGACTCTCTATGAGGAGTTTATAAAGTGTGTTTTTGGTCAACGCAGAAAGCTTGCTTATAAGGTCATAAAAAAGTGTTTAGAGAGCAGGCTTAACTTAGAGTACCGTAAATGTAAGGAATTAGAAAGGTATAGGGATATAAGGATTTTTTCTCTTGACCCTGAATCATTAGTCAATATATTTAACGAGTGTGTAGCTGTAGAAAGCTCGGAGACACTAACAAGCAGAAAGTTTCAAGCATGATCTCCTGCATAGTGTATTCTTACGCCGCCACTTCTTAATGCTATATTAATTGCTGCATTTATGTCTTTAGTAGTCCGTATATTCCTAAGTCCCTTAAAATGAGGTAAAGGCTTTGATGTTGTTCTTGATTCATCTATTACGTATACTTCATAACCGGACTGCGTAGCTTGCTTTAGTAATTTTAGTAGTAATTGATAAAGAGTATCAGATCCAGGCAAACCTACTTTAATTACTGCCCTTAAAGGCTTGAGAGCTCTCTTTAATTTGATCAGCATTGCTAAGAATTCCTCAGGGCTTAACACAGTACCTGCGCCAATAAGCATATTATCTGCAAGCACAGCATACGCTATTTTTGAACCTAAATCAACACCAACAGCAAGGTAATGCATGCCTGTCTCACTACCCGTGATAATGCGTAAGATCACTCTAATTAAATCCTCTTCATCATCTACTCTGTATATCTTGCGGTTCTTACTCAGGCATAAAATATCATTGTCTATCAGTCGGTATGCCTCTTCATCAAGTATAATTACATCGTAATCTACTATGTTACTTAGAGTATCGGGTACACTATATTCCAGAGGAAATTTCTCAGCTATGTCCTTGAACTTCTTAAGTAATCGTGGATTATATATAAATACGCAGGTTCTCACGAATCGTCTTGTATTGCTATCCACACTATGCAGTATACTATCCCACCAGTTGTCTTATTTATTCTTCAGAAATTTTATATATGATGGTAATGAAATGAACGTAAACTCTTTGATACAACTTGCTCTAAGTCGTGGTATGGTACTAATATACGGTGCTGCTGGAAGCGGGAAAACTAATTTAACATTATGGTTCTTGAGTAATATATCAAAAAACGCAATAGCTAAACAGCTGTTTTATGTAAGTACTGAAGGTTCTTCATATATTCACCTACTGAACAGGTACAGTTTTGGCACTAATACTTATTTTATCGATGCCATAAGCTTAGACCATCTTCTTGACATAGTCTTAAGTATATGTCACAAAAAAGATAATATAGCAGCAATTGCTATAGACTCTATAAATAACTTCTATAGGACTGAAGTTCTAGAGAGTAGCGTAATTAATAGGTTACTTAATACTATAATGGCTCTACTAGCCTACGCACATAAACGTATGAGCTCCTACATTATAGTGACAGCGCAAGTTAGGGAAACTAAGGAGTTGGGCTTTAGTGGTGAGAGCATACTTCGTTTTTGGACTGATGTTATAGCATACATTAGAAAAACCGAAGAACCAGAGCTAGGAAGTAGAGAGCTTATATTTGAGTTTCCCGATGAGATCGCAGGGCTTAGCCTGAAGTTTAAAATAGGTGATGAAGGTGTTAAGTTACTTGAATCAAGCACTCAGCATATATAGTGCCGTACTGAAGGCTATAGTCGCTTTTCTACCTGCCTTAATAGCTAACTGTCTACCCGTGTTAACAGTAGGAAAATTAATAAGAGAGACTACCCCAATTGATCTAAACCGCAAATTCATAGACGGCAAACCCATACTCGGACAGAGCAAGTCATGGGAAGGTTTTATAGTAGGTGTAGCAGGTGGGGGTGTCGTGGGATTAGCATATAGTATTGCATTAGGTAACACGCTATGGACTGCTTACGGCACATTCATGGGCCTGGGAGCTATGCTTGGTGATACTCTTAACTCCTTTGTAAAACGAAGGCTTAATATTTCGTCTGGAGAGCCATTCATACCTATGGATCAACTGTCATTTATATTGGTCGCATACGTGCTAGTAAAAGCTCTAAATCTTGATATGTTAGTAAAACACGATATAAGCCTTACAGAATTAGCAATAATTACTTATGTTACTCTAGTATTGCATCCTTTAACAAACTTAATAGCCTACAAGTTAGGGCTCAAGAACAAGCCGTGGTAAGTAATTAAGATGGTATACAGCATACTTGACTTACTGCTCAGTCTTTTGCAATTCCCGCATTACTACCCTATACCTTACATATTTGTCCTCAGGTGAGAACCTACCTGGGTGAGCCACCTTAGTTTGAGAGCCACAATTAGGGCAAGTATTCTTTAAAGTATAAGTACCGCAATTAGGACACTTTTTTAGGAGAAACCTCATTATGTTTTCTCCCTTTCAAAACTAAATTCTAAGTTCATTGACTTAGCCAGTTTCTCGATTTGCTTTATGTAGCTTTGTAGTGCTTTCTCAGCTTTCTTATAGTCTGTTGATGATACTTCAATCCTATATTTAGGCGCTCCAATAGTATATACCTTAATTTTCGTATCACCGTCAGGACTTAACTCACTCAGAGGATCTGTTAATGCTCTCTTAATTTTTTCTATTCCATCATGCGCTAAAGTTAACAAATAAATAACTCCTTGAATCTTGATTTTCTTGATTTTTATGTGCTTCCTTACCTCTTCTAATAAAGGCTCAACCCATTCACTGGAAACACCTGCCTCTCTTAAGGCCTCAGAACCTCTATATGAAGCCTCTTCAAGTCCAGCGTATATTTCACCATAGTAATCTTCGAGCTTCCACCCAACTTCATTATATGCACTATCGAGATTCCTTCCTATTTTCTTAGCTACGATTTCTAGTATTTTCTCAGCTCGCTGTGCTCTCTTCCATTCAAGTAGCTTTCTTCTCTGTTCAGAGGGGTTAACGCGCTTTAATGACACATCTATATGTCCTTTTCTCCGGTCGACTCTTATTACTTTAACAACAATGCGTTGACCTTCTCTTACAAAGTCTCTTATGTCTCTGACCCATTTGGAGCTCACTTCAGACCATGGCAAATATGCCTCAGTATCATTATATTCATTTAATGATAAGTAAGCACCATAATCAAATACCCTCTTAACAGTTCCTATGACAAGCTCTCCAACCCTTGGCAAAGGTGTACGCTTTCTTACCAATGCCTAACCCTCCTAAAAGCTGACTACATTAATCCATTACTTTACTACCCTAATATCTTAACTACATCACCCAATACCTTCGCCTTACCGCCTGTAGGAACAACCAGAACAGTACCGCACACTAAGCATCGTACAGGAAATGTTGCATGGTCAAATACTATCTGCTCGTTACCGCAAGAAGGACATTTCACTTTGACAAATCTGGACTTAGGCATTGGTATGAGTATCTTCCTCTTTTTCATTAGCGCACCACCTCAACTAACTCGAACTTCTTTAGTCTTATGCCTCTCCTATGACTTATATATCCACATTTAGTGCATTTAAGCTTAAGAACTACTTTCTTAGTAATCTTAGCAAATCGTTTTTGCTCAGGTTTTCTCTTACTCCCATAACCCTCTTGCTTCCTCCTATACCTTCGCTCTCCTTCTGCCAAAGTTCTTCTCTTACCATGCTTATATATAGTAACTGAGTGCTCAGTGTGGTTCCTGCAGCGCGGACAGTAGGTTCGTATTTTCTTTGGTATTTTCATATATCTACCCCCCATTAAACCGAGTTTAATATTTTTATCTACTAATTCCTCTTCTCTTCCTCTCTTCCTCAGGCCTAACTTTAATAATTCCTAGGAATATTGCGCAACTCACGCAATAACACTTTGTTACCGGGTATCTCGCTATAATAGCACCTTTTTTCTCTAATTCGGCAGCCAATTGCGGATCAACCGGAGAGTACCAACGTGTAACGCATACCGCTTTATCTTCAGGTACTAACCTCCCACATTGATCACATTGGACAGTTTTTACAGAACCTTTACTCCCCTTACGCCTTCCTCTATTCTCCCTTTTCTTTGGCAACACATCACACCTCCTAGACATGTTACTGTAATCTTATTAACCTTTAATCACTACTTAATATTTTTCTATCCTAATTAGCATTTCTTACTAGTATTTCTTAGCATACCTCATTATTGTCACAGCCCTTTCACCGCATATAGGACAGTGCTCGTTACCTACATTAGGTACTTCATCTAGGGGTGTTCCAAGAGCATCTGCCTCAAGTATTTCAGATGCTTTAAGCGCACACTCCGATCTACCGCACCATGGAATTTCTATAATACCTCTTTCTTTACTTAAGTAATCCTTAGCTTGATTCAGATCATTTACCCTACGTATTTTCTTCCTAAAAGCTTCCCATGCCCTCTTACTTAACTCACTGTCCACTTCCTCACCCAGTTTCTTTAAGATCTCAGGAAGTTCGCTGACTTTGACCTCAATCTTTTCACCACTATCCCTTCTAACTACTGTCACATAACCTCCCCGCAGTTCCCTAGGACCTAGGTCAATTCTCAGTGGGACTCCCTTTAATTCCCAAATATAGAATTTTTCACCAGGAGTTACATCTTCTCTTAAGTCCGTCTCTGCTCTTAACCCCCTACTAATGAGGTCGTTCTTGAGCTTAATGGCGTGCTCCATAACTGCCTTCTTCTCTTCGTCACTACCTGCAGGTATAGGTATTATAATTACCTGAATGGGGGCAACCTTAAATGGTAGCACTAAGCCCTTTGAATCGCCATGAACAGCAACTATGCTTGCTATGATCCTCTCTGATATACCATAACTTGTCTGCCAAGCATAGTCTATTGATTCATCTTTTCTTTGAATTCTGACTTCAAACACCCTGCTGAAGTTCTGGCCTAAATTATGTACCGTACCTATTTGTAGTGCCTTACCGTCGGGTAATAATGTATCAAATGCTATTGTATATATGGCTCCAGCAAACTTATCCCATTCGGGTCTCTTGGATACCACGTAGGGTACACCTAATTCATTAAAGAATCTACTGTAGATGTCCATTGCCTCCTTAACTTGTCTTTCACAGTCCTTAAAGTCCTCATGTACTGTGTGGGCCTCCTTGAACGTAGTAACTTCTCTCACTCTGAGCAAAGGTCTGGTAGCCTTTGTCTCATATCTGAAAATACTGCCAACTTGATAAAACTTCTTAGGCAGCTGTTTATAGCTCTTAATCCAGAGTGCTTCCATATAAGAAAGAGATGTTTCACTCGTAGGTCTTAGCGCTAACTTAATGTCCAATTGCTCATAACCTCCGTGCGTTACCCAATAAAGCTGTCCCTCAAAACCTCGAATATGTTCTGATTCCTTAATAATAATATTGTAAGGTATTAGTAATGGCAGAAGTATTTCTTCATGACCTGTTGAGTCAAGCAGTTTCCTAATTAGCTCAATAACGTTTTTTCTTAACTTAAATCCGTAAGGCAGCCATATGCCCATCCCCTTGGCAGGGTACCTACCATAATCATATAATTCTGCCTCACGTATAACCCAGTCGAACCACTCATTAAACGGCTTACCTAGATCCCGGTAAACGTAAACCTCCATAATTCCCGGCCTAAGCTTAAATTAATTTATAAACAAGATAATAAAGTAAACTGTCCATTATTATGCTAATTGAATTAATAACGGTAAAACCTTTAAATACCCGATACCTCACATACTATGGATTGGGTGCCGCGGTAGTATAGCCCGGCCTAGTATGCGGGCCTGTCGAGCCCGTGACCCGGGTTCAAATCCCGGCCGCGGCGCCACCGACCCTAGCACTACACACTCTTCATTCTTCTTACTCTTTATAGAGCATTTCTTGATGCTTATACTTATAAAGGAATTCACCGTAGGTTGTTTAGGGTGTATTAATGAGCACTATGTATGCTGAATTAGGGAGTTTAAGACCAGGCAGCTTCATAGTTATTGACGGAGAGCCATGTAGAATTGTCGAAATGAGTAAGGCAAAAACAGGAAAACACGGCAGTGCTAAAGCACATGTCATAGCTATAGGAATATTTAGTGGTACTAAGAAAACTTTAGTAGCTCCTGTAGATCAGAGGGTTGAAGTACCTATAATAGATAAGAGGACTGCCCAAGTAATAGCGATAACAGGAGATACACTGCAATTAATGGATCTAGAAACATATGAGACATTTGAGGTGGACATACCTAAAGAGGAGGGGATAAGAGCAAAACTAACTCCAGGAGCAGAAGTAGAGTACTGGGAGGTAATGGGTAGAAGAAAAATTATGAGAGTTCTCAAGGGAGGTCAATGAAAGGTTTTGAAAGATTACGTGAAAAAGTAGCTAAATTTTTAAAGGGTATTGGACCCTACGAAAAAGCAGTTGATGAATTTATTAAAGAACTCCAGAAAACACTAATTAAAGCAGATGTTAATGTAAGGGTTGTTTTCAATCTAACAAAGAAGATTAAGGAAAGAGCTTTAAGTGAAGAACCGCCGCCTGGGATCCTCAAGAGAGAGTGGTTCATCAAGGTTGTATATGATAGCTTGGTAGAATTATTCGGCGGTGAAGAAAAACCTCAGGTAGTACCCACTAAGCAGCCTTGGGTAATTATGTTGGTAGGTATTCAAGGAAGCGGAAAAACTACTGCATCAGGAAAGTTAGCTTTATTCTACAAAAAACTAGGTTTTAGGCCAGCACTGCTAACAACAGATACGTACAGACCTGCAGCATACGAACAGTTGAGACAGATAGCATCATACATAAATGTACCATTTTACGGTGAAGAAAGGAGTAAGGACCCCGTAAAAATTGCTGTTAGGGGATTAAGGAAATTAATTAAGGATAGTGGAGCAAATATAGTAGTAATAGATACAGCAGGTAGACATGGTTACGGTGAGGAAAAAGCATTACTTGATGAAATGGAACAAATAGCTAAAGCTATAAACCCTAATGAAGTAATGTTGGTTATTGACGCTTACATGGGCCAGAAAGCTTATGATTTAGCACGCAGATTCCATGAAAGAACCCCAATAGGATCAATAATTTTAACAAAACTTGATGGAACAGCAAAAGGTGGAGGAGCTCTTTCAGCTGTCGCAGCTACAGGTGCTAAGATAAAATTTATCAGTGATGGCGAGAAGCTTGAGGACTTTGAAGTGTTTAATGCTAAGAAGTATGTTGCACGACTTCTCGGGCTAGGTGATCTAGAAACACTTCTTGAGAAATTTAAGGCATTAGAAGAAAGCAGAGAGCTAGAAAAAAGATTAGAAAGAGCACTAGCTACGGGTAGATTAACGCTACGCGATGTCTACGCGCAAATTCAATCCCTAAAGAAGTTAGGTCCGTTAAGAAAGGTTCTTCAGTTAATACCCGGTATTTCTATGTTGCCGATAGATGATGAACGTCTTAGAATTTCAGAAAAGAAAATGGCTAAATGGTTGAACATAATGAACTCAATGACCTATGAGGAACTAGACAATCCATCCTTAATTGACAAGAGAAGAATACGCAGAATAGCTTTGGGTTCTGGAGCTACTATAGAGGAGGTTAAGGAACTACTTCAATACTACGAAACCATTAGGAAATTAATTAAGAATGTAAAGAGAAGAAAAGGTCTTCTAAAGCGTCTGGGGATGCTGGGTGACTTGCGCACTATATGATGAATATATTTTAGCCAGTGCTTTAAGAGTACTAAGAATTTTTCCTCTTTGTGATAGGTGTTTAGGCAGACTTTTTGCACGATATGGGATTAATCTAAGTAATGAATTAAGAGGTAAGTCAATAAAAACATATATTGCCATGATGCTTGCTGAAAAATTAAGTAGGGGAGAGGATGTAATTGAATTAATTAGGGAATTGGGACCTAATACAGGCTATCCTGTATCAGAATTGTATAAGAAATATGTTAGTAGTAATTTAATTATTAAAAAGTGCTATGTGTGTGGCAATAAATTAAATACATTAATTGCTGAGTTAGCTATTCGTGCTAGAGAAGCATTAAGGAAAACTAGAGCTTCAACATTTTTGGTAGGAGTTAAAAAGGATTCCATCATAGAACAAAAAGAAAAGGAGATTGCTGGCATATCAGGCATAGACTCATGGGAGAGCATTAGGAGAGAAGTGAAACGTGAGGTAGGCAAAAAGATTCAGGTATCATTAGGCCTTAAGCCTGACTTTAAGAACCCGGATGTCATTGTGATACTTGACCTTGATAAAATTGAGGTTAATGTTATCTTAATGCCTCTTTACCTAAAGGGTAAGTATCTCAAGATAGGTAGATATATTTCGCAAATGATATGGATTAAAAGAAATGGTACAAAGAAGTATAAATTGTCTATAGAAGAAGAGTGTAGGAAATTATTAGATTTAGTTAGTGGTTTAGATATAAAGATTCATGCATCAGGCAGAGAGGATGTCGATGCAAGAATGTTAGGCAGTGGCAGGCCTCTAATCATTGAGATACGCAATCCAAAGAATAGAAATGTTGGCTTAAGTAAAATTCATGAAGTCTTTATGGAAAACCCATGGATTCGTGTAGTAATTGAAGAGAAGGCAAGTCCTTCTGCTGTGACTAAGCTGAAGCAGTCAAATCCTTGTAAAGCGTACAGAGTTGTTGCATTTAGTGAGGAAAAAGTAAGTGATATGGAACTGCATAATCTAAGAAAATTCTTTATGAATAGAACAATAAAGCAGCTAACACCGAAACGCGTCCTCAGCAGGAAAAAAGAGGTTTTGAGAATTAAGAAAGTCTACGAGGTTGATGCAAGACTACTTCATCCTAACTTAATAGAATTTATTATATGGTGTGATAGTGGATTGTATGTTAAGGAGCTGGTACATGGTGACGACGGTCGCACTACACCAAGTTTTGCTGAGTTTCTTCATAAGAATCTCACGGTGCTGTTCCTTGATGTACTTAAGATAGGATCAATTAAACTGCCTTAAGTTTATAAGGATTACTCTTAAAGAGTTCTTAGGTGCGTGATGTGGTTAAGGCGTCAAGAGGATTTAGGCACAGAACAAGAAAAGTGCTGAAAAAGAGTATTAGAGAAAAAGGAGCTATACCTCCGCTGAGTTTACTATTACATGAATATAGAGTTGGTGATAAGGTGTACATCAAACCTAATCCAGCAATTCATGACGGCATGCCACATAGAAGATATATTGGAAAAGTAGGCACCATAATGGGTAAAAGGGGTCGTGCATACATCATTGAAGTTTACCTTGGAAATAAGCGCAAGGAACTCATAGTATTACCTGAGCACCTTAGACCAGCACAAACATAAGACTTAAGCATTTCACTTAATAATTAAATATCGGTGTTGGTTATGAGAATAATTAATTACCGTAACATACCATACGATACAGTAGCTAAATTAATTAAGGAACTAATAGAGAAGAACGTTGAACTCGATCAATTGACAATGAGAGTAAACGAATATGTAAATAAATTTAATAAGTGCCGTAATGCTGAAGAACTGGTAAATGAACTCAAGAACTTGGGTCTTTTAGAGATAACAAGTGTTATGGTAGCAAATGTAGCTCCAAAGACTTTAGATGAGCTCAAGTCACTAATGAATTTTGAGCCTAATGTCCCATCTGAAGACAAATTAGAAAAAGTTATTGAATTAATTAAGAGTAAGTGCGGTTAACGTTACTAGCCGGTGTTTACTTTATGCCTGATAGACATCGGCGCTCAAATCGCAGGATAGCGAGGGAGGAGTATGCTATAGTACTTGATTTTATGCCTCACGGAAACCCTGTTGATAGACATCATCCTTCACACAGGACAAAGCCTATAGCACAAGCTATAGGGGATAAATACTTCACACTCATGGAATTTTACCCGAAATTTGGGGTCTCTTTACTGCAGGGCGAAAAAGTGTATGTAGGTTTTAGATTTAGGGAACTAAGAGATAAAGTAGACTATGTATGGGGAGATCCTTTATCATATGATGATTTAACAGCTGTAGCTCGTTCATATCTTCCTGAAGCAATTAAGAAGATTGTTACTGAAAAAGAGAAAGTATTTGTAACTTTCTTCAATATAGCTTCACCGCTAACAATCAAACTTCACTCTCTAGAACTTCTTCCTGGAATAGGAAAGAAAACCATGTGGGCTATTCTTGATGAAAGGCAAAAGAAACCCTTCGAAAATTTCGATGACATAAAGAAAAGAGCCAAGATACCTGATCCGGTTTCCATAATTACTGAGCGTTTGTTAGCTGAAATAAGAGGTGAGGAAAGATACTATCTCTTCATTGATCCACCACCTAATGTTCTAAATGCTATAGTTATCGGGTACCTACATAGAATTTATAAGCTACTCGGGTTGGAGGAAAAATCTTGAGTTACCTTAGGTTAGTACTTGTTGAACCTGAAGGAAGAATAAATTTCGGCTTTGTCCTCAGATTAGCTAGGAATTTTAGTGTGCAAGACATATGTGTAGTTAAGCCAAAGTTCGATTTAAAAGACCCTGAAGTCCTAGAATTTGCTGCTGGCGGTGTAGAAGCTGTAAAATATTGCCGTATTTGCAGTGAACTAGATGAGTGCTTAGAGAATGTCGATATTAGTGTGTGTACAACATCCAAGCTTGGTTCAGAGAAGGACGTTTTAAGACAAGGAATTCCTATTACTGCTCTAAAGTACGTGCTACCCACAAAAGGAAGTGTTGCTCTAGTTTTTGGTAGAGAAAGTGTTGGGTTAACGAGAGAGGAACTAAGTAAATGTGACATAATATCAACAATACCATTGAAAAGCAACTATAATGTTCTGAACTTATCTCATGCTATAGCAGTATACCTTTACGAATTAAGTAAAATAAAAGAATCTGAAGGTCAGGAGCTTACTATCGGAGTGAGATGCAGTAGAAATACGTTTAAGGCTATCATGAACTTAATTAAGGAAATTACTTCGATGTTAGATAACGAAGAAGACATTTTCTTAGCTTTAAAGCACGTGCTAGCTAGAGCATCAATAACTAAGCCTGAATGTAGCACAATATATAGGTTCTTTAAGAAAATAGCACATGAATTAAGAATAGCACGAACAAGTAAATAGTAATCTGCCTTTAAATCAGAGTAATAGCTACTAATTTTAATAAAACCCGGAATCTTTATATTTTCTGGAACCATAGACCCCGGGTGACAGGGAATGCCGCTGAGACCTGCTAGATGTTATAAAGAATTGAAGAAGCCTCCTTACACAAGGAGAGAGTATATAGATGGTGTTCCACCACCAAAAATAATGAAGTTTGTTATGGGCAATCCAAATGGCGAGTACGACGTGAAACTCGAGCTTGTTTCCTTAGAAATGGCACAAATACGGCATAATGCGCTTGAGGCAGGAAGAGTCATTACCCATAAGTACCTAAGTAAGAATGTAGGTGAAGATAAATATGTCTTTATTGTAAGGCAGTATCCGCATCATGTCTTAAGAGAGAACAAAATGATGGCATTTGCTGGGGCAGACAGGCTTCAGGATGGCATGAGACAAGCTTTCGGTAAGCCGATAGGAACTGCTGCAAGAGTTCACTTCGGAAGTGTAATAGCTGAGGTAAGGATAAGGAAAGAGCATATTGAGCAGGCCAAGGAGGCATTAAGAAGATTAAAGTCTAAACTGGGAATTAATACAAGAATAGTCATCAGTGAATTAAATAAGCAATAATTGTTTGCATTTTATTAATTTAGCAAGTGAGACAGTACGATGGTTAAGTTAGGTGAACTTTACAATTATGATATTGAATTAATAGTTAATTTGATTAAAGATAAAAAAGCAAAAAATGTTTTACTGCAGATACCTGAAGGATTAAAAACACTTATTTACAGCTTGGTAGATGAGCTTAAAAGTAAATTAATGGATGTTGAGATTAATGTAGATTTAACACCTTCATATGGATCTTGCCTAATAGATTCCGATGTTACTTCTTCTTATGATTTAGTCATTAACCTAGGTCATGAAAAGTATCCATACTGGAGTCCTCCTCACAACGTTCACTTTATTGATCTACTTTATAAAAAGTCACTAAGTATTGATGTAATAAATGAGCTTGTATCAAAAATTAGTGGGTTAGGTAGAAACATTGCCTTGTACACGACGCCTCAACATAAGCATGACATTAGGAAATTAGCTAGGGTGCTGTCATCTAATGGATTTAATGTTGTGAATAATTTGTCAAGAACTGTGATATTTGGATGTTGGTTTTCTGATCTTGATAAAGTACTAAATAATATAGATGCTGTACTAGTTATTTCAGGAGGATATTTTCATAGCATTGGAATAGGTCTTAGAATACAAAATAGCAAGCCTATTTTCAAGTTAGACCCCTACGAACAAAAAATAGAACTAATCAATAGCAAGGTCTATGAAGTACTTAAAGTCAGGTACAGCAAAATAATGAAAGCTTTTGACACTAGAAGATGGCTCCTAGTTATTGGGACTAATGGGCAGTACAGACCCAATATAATACTTAAGTTAAAGAATCTCCTCAAGAACAATAATGTTAACTACTACACATTTAAGACAGCACTACTAACCGAGCAAATCCTAAAAAACGCAGACACCACAACAATAGACGTTATAGTGGTGACTTCTTGCCCTAGATTACCCATAGAGGACTTCAGTAGGTATCATAAGCCAGTACTTACCCCTGGAGAAGCCATAATGGTTTTAAGCAATAAAATTCATGATTACGTTTTCCCATGGTAAAATATTATGATGGCTAAGCCATTAAACAAAAAAAATCTTGAATTAGCTCTCGAGTTGGTACCGCAATTTCCAAGTCCTTATGAAAATTTAGAACAATATGTGACGCCATCAAATATAGCTGCCGACATGTTATGGCACGCATATATGCATAAAGATATTCGTGGTAAATTAATTGTAGACCTAGGATGCGGTACAGGTAAACTGCTTTTTGGCGCTCTCATTCTGGGGGCTAAATATGGTATATGTATTGACATAGATCATGATGCGCTTCAACTTGCTAAAAGCATAATGAGCACGTACACGAACACACCATTCGATATAATTGCTGCTGACTTAAGGAGAGCAGAGCCTCCTTTAATTACTAAGAGGAGGATTTGTACGTATGATAAGGTAAGCTGTACGGTAATAATGAATCCTCCTTTTGGAGTTAAGTCTAAGGGGGCTGATTTCGACTTTATTAGAGTTGCCATGAAAATCTGTAACACAATTTACTCCCTTCACAAAAAAGTTCCAAAAAGTCTGGAAATTCTTAATAAGATTTGTAAAGAAGAAAATTATAAGTTATTTATAATTAATCAATATCGTTTTCCTATTAGTTGGTTTCTACCTAAGCACAAGGAAAGAAAACACTTAATTGATGTTGTCTTGGTTAAGCTTAAAAGAATTTTATAGGAGGAATATAGACAACATGGGAGAGGTAGTGGATAGGGTTAGTGAAATTAATGGTAAAGCTGTGGTGCCCGGCGACACAATATGTGTAATAGAAGAGTTCTTGCCAGGTCCATGGACATATACGGATAACGGAGTTGTTAGAGCTACCATAACTGGTAAGGTGCAAGTAGATATTGTAACGAGAACTGTAAGTATTAAGCCTTCTGTAAAGCTACTTGAGATCCCGATGCGAGGCTACTACGTTTATGGCTATGTCGTTATGGTTAAGGACGAGTTTGCTATAATAAGAATAACTAGTAGTACGCACAGGATA
>Ga0190363_1000129_pt1 | contig 42396 bp, 47 predicted proteins | sample 48721867_MG_FD_161272 | JGI IMG/M metagenome (GOLD analysis project Ga0190363, IMG submission 161272) | Hydrothermal vent microbial mat bacterial communities from Southern Trench, Guaymas Basin, Mexico - 4872-18-6-7_MG | ecosystem: Environmental > Aquatic > Marine > Hydrothermal vents >... | reverse complement strand
ACACTACGAAGCATATGCTTTAAGGAGAAAGTTCATGAGTGAAATTATAGTAGAGGTTATTTCAGAAAATGTTAAAGAAAAAGCTCATTCTGAAGTAGTTAAACTAATTGAGAATGTAATTAAGGAGCTTGAATTAAATAACGTGAAAATCGTTGAAAAATCAAGCACTGATGGAAGTGTAACCTTAAAGTATGGCATAGTGCCTTCACCAAGTATCGCAATAAATGGAGTATTAATGATAATAGGAGAAAAACCCACTAAAAAAGAAATAAAGGACTTAATATTAAGGGCAACATTAAATATTTAAGCCTAACTACAATACTCAATACTCCATAATCTTCTAACTTAATAGTTTATATTGTAGTTAAGATTTATATAATTAAAACGTTTCACTATCGGGTAAAACTATGAAGCCTAAACTTTTTATTACAAGGCGTCTCCCTGGAAGAGCTATTGAAAAGCTTAAAGAATACTATGAAGTTGAGGTTTGGCCCCATTATCCTCCTCCACCTAGAAGTGTTCTCAGAGAGAAAATAAGGAAAGTAGATGCTTTAGCAACATTAGTTACTGATAAAATAGATTGTTCTTTAATTAGTAATGCTCCTAAGCTTAGAATTATTGCGCAGTATGCTGTAGGTTACGATAATATCGATGTAGAGTGTGCTACTAAATACGGAATATATGTTACCAACACTCCAGGTGTTTTGACAGAAACCGTAGCCGACCATACGTGGGCCCTTATACTTGCTATTTCAAGGAGAATTGTTGAATCGGATGAGTATGTTAGAAGAGGAGAATGGTATCATAGTAGTACTGGATGGCATCCGATGATGATGGTTGGATATGATGTTTACGGTAAAACATTAGGTATAGTTGGTCTTGGAAGAATAGGTGTTGCTGTTGCTAAAAGAGCTAAAGGCTTTAGCATGAAGATACTATATTACAGTAGAAAAAGAAAGCCTAAACTTGAGAAAGAACTTAGAGCAAAATATGTTCCATTAGAGACCCTTCTTAAAGAAGCAGACATTGTTTCAATACATGTACCTCTAACTGATGAAACATATCATATGATAGGTGAGAAGGAGCTTAGGCTCATGAAGAAAACAGCTTTCCTGATAAACACAGCTAGGGGGGCTGTGGTAAATACTAAAGCGCTAATTAAAGCTTTAAAAGAGAAATGGATTGCTGGAGCAGCATTAGATGTACATGAACAAGAACCACTCCCTCCAGACCACCCACTATACAAGTTTAAAAACGTTATATTAACACCGCATACTGGAAGCGCATCATGGGAAGCTAGAACTAAAATGGCAGAAATTGTAGCTAAAAACTTAATAGCCTTTGCCGAAGGGAAAATACCGCCAACTTTAGTAAATAAAGAGGTAGTAAATGTTAGAAAGCCCGGATTCAAACAATAAACAATGAACCTATATTTTATCTCCATACTACTAATTCGCTTAACAAGTAATTTACTATGAACCCTAAAAATATACCTATTAAGTTAGCCAGCAAGAAGTATATTCCTAAAAACGTTAGTGTAATAAGTACAGCATAGTTCACTACACCTCCAGCAGCAACAGCAAGATGATATTTTAGAAGCCGCATAATAAAATGTCCTGATCTATATTTTTTGAAAGTCCAAAAGTCATTAAGTAAGAAGTTATTGACTATGGATGATTCTATTGCAATAGGGCTAGCCAAGTACACGGGCAGCAGGTTGAAGGATACAAGAAACCATAAAATGCCCTCATTCACTAATATACCAGAGGTTCCAACAGCGGCGAATTTTAATGGTCTATATTCTGAAGTTTTAAGAAGATAAAATATATACATTATAATATCAATTATAGTTATTTTCACATCTTTACTTATGTCAATAAAATGTATTTTATCTGGATCTAAATGTTTAAAGATAATATCTAGTGGTGTATTTAGATTATTTATTTTCCTTAGAAAGTCTTTGCTAAATACTATAGCTGCTAAAGGAAATATTGTTCTCTCACCGGCTTTGTTTACTTTAAGAATTATTCTTAAGAAGAGATTTAAGAAGATGGTTAAAACTTTAGGAAACTTACCATATATTAGGGTGTCATCGTTTACTTTCTTTTTGCGCAATAAATTATCTACTATATCCTCCACTTGTTTACTACGCGAAAAAACTATGACCAATGGTAGATCCTTATCCCTACTTAGCCTAATAGTTTTATACTTTCCACTTAGCACATGATATAACCTTGTTCTATGTTCTTTCAGAATATTCTTCAAAGACTCTTATAATGTTTTTCAAAACAGTATGATGTCTTACTTCATCTTCAAATAATGTTCTTAAGGTTTCTCTTAAAGGATATATTTCTACTTTTTCAGCTATGGATAGTAGGTCTCTCACGGTCCTTTCCTCCGTCTTTATATGTTCCTTTAGTGTTTTCACTATTTCAGCTATGTCTTCACGTTTCATAGGGATTTTTTCCGCTTCAATAACAAATTTTTCCTTGCTTACCTTGTTTAACACATTAATTATAGCTTTTAATAGTTCTCTATGAGCAATGCTATCAATGAGTATCCCTCTTAAAATTTCCTTCAGTACTTTACTCTCAATTTTAGATAGAACTTTAGAATATTCTCTTATTGATTTTTCTTCAAGTTCTATGTGTTCTTCAAGCTTATCTACTATTTCTTTATAATCTTCCTTCACAAATTTCTCCTCAAATAGTTTTTAATAATTTAAAGAATTAAATAGGATTCGGTGAAGCTTCATGGTTAAAGTATATAAATTAACTGAAAACATGTTTTTTGTTAAAATAGTTTCTGGAGAAGAACTAATTTCATCGATAAAGGAAGCTTTAGCCCATATAAATAAGGATTTCGGAATAATTTTCGGTTTAGGTGCTCTTAAAGAAGCTAGAATAGGTTATTTTAAAGGCAACAGATACCATGCTATACACATTAAGGCAGAAGAAGAATGCGTTTTAGAAGTAGGAATGCTTCATGGTAACTTTGTAAGAGGTTTTAATGGTTTATATTATCCACATTTACATATAGTTACAAGTAAGGTCGATGGAAAGGTTTATAGTGGACATGTTCTAAACGGGTGCATTGCTCATCCATTTCTAGAAGTCTTCATAAATACTCTACCAGCTAGTGTAGATGTTATTAAAGAGTTTAGCCATAGATGGAGTTTAAGCTAGAATCCACTATTTTACTTTGTAAATATCGTCCTTATGTTTTAAAGCATATTTAATCATTTTCTTTAATAATTCTTCTTTACTCATTTTTAGAATTCTACTTAGCTTCTCTAATTGAGCATAAGTTTCCCAGCTAATTTCTAAAGATATTTTACCTGAAGCATGTTTCGCTATTTTAAGAAGTATTTCTATAAGTTCCTTTAAATTATTTCTATCATAACCGACGTTATCTATTACTTCGATTCTGTTTTCCCTTAAGGTTTCTACTACTTCCTCAGGCACTTTAGATCTTGAAACTAAAACCATTATGTCAGGATTATAGAACTTCCTGTAAAGCGCTAGTATTTGAGGTTCTCTAAGTCTAAGAGTTTTTCTTTCTTTAACTGTTTCAACAGCTTCTGTTCTTTTTACACCTAATATGTCAGCTAAACCATCCCATAGACCTTGAATCCATTTGCTTCTCCACTCTTCTGCAGTTAACGGTTTAGCAAAAGGACCTCTCATATCCCTCATTCTCACATACCAATCTTCCAATTCTTTACATTCAATAATCATGTGAGGTCTTTCTATTGGAGGGTCTTGACCTAGTCTAACAATGTTTAATATTTTTCCTCCATAAACTAGCATATCAGGTCTTAAAGCAGTATAGAATCTCCATGCTCTTTTCAAGTCTTGTGTGTCTTCCCAGCCTATAGGCCTAGGAGCTTCTATAAATAAGCTAATGAAACCTCTGCCTTCAACATACATCACTATGTTTGGAGGAATCCATCCCAGCTTCTGCTTACCTGACCTTTCAAATGATATGTACTTGTGTTCAGGATAAACAAGGTATCCGCCTTCTTCAGCTAAAATATTTAGTGTTGCTGCGATAACCCATCCTTGATATATTGACCTCATGTTAGTGCGCAGGGATGTTCTTAAAGCAGCTCCAGCTGTTTGTTCAAATTCCTCGGTATCTATTTTAAGTCTAAAGAGATCATACATGTAGTTAAAAATTTTCTTTCTTAAATGAGCGTAAGGGTCTTCGATGAAACTTCTAAGCTCTTTAGAGAACAACACTCCATCAATGCTTAAGCTCTTTTTAAGCGCTTCTATTTCCCTAAGGAGATTATCTATCCACTTCTTAGCAATATTTACTTCAGCTCCTAAAATATATTCTATAAAACTATTCCTAAACTCCTCTCTTAGCTTTTCAAATTCCTTAGCCAAATTGCCTTTAAAATTAAATCTCCTATTTTTATCATGTTTTTCGAGCAAATCTAATATCTTCTGATATGTTTGAATCCATTCAGGCTCTTCCACACCCTAACCCTAGTGTGAAATAATCTAAAAACAGATATTCCTAGTTTACTCTAGGAATAGAAAGTAATTTAAGCATAATAAGTTTAGAATAGAAAACTAGCTCTATTATGCTTCGTATACTGTGGTTAATGGTGATAAATGATAAATAAGCAATAAGCGTAATTTAAGTTTAAAATATATTTAAAAGTATTTTCAAAGTATTTAGATGTGATATATAGTGGGTCGTGTATCTAAGCCTGAAAATGTTGTTAGCAGAAGGAAAATGATTGAAGATGCTATTAAAGATTTAGATCCGGCTTTAAGAGAAGCTTATAGGAATGTATTAGCAGAGGTAGGGGATGAAGCTCTTATGGATGATGAGTATTTTAACCGTATTTTAAGGAAAATAAATGAACTTAAAAAACAGTCTACGTAAAATTTTCATTTAAGGTTAACTAAGTATGAGAATTAAAGTTGTTAAGCGTAGAGGTTTTGAAGAACCGTTCTCTATTGAGAAACTAGAGAGATCTATAGTTAAGGCGCTTAAGTGTGCAGGTTTAGACCCTGATGAAGCACCGAAAATAGTTTCTGAAGTCCTAGAGATTCTAGAAAGTAGGAAGCTTGAAGAAAAAGTTTCTTCATCCGATATTGCAGATGCTGTAGAACTTGTGTTTGTTCAAAAAGCAGCTAGGAATATTGCATGGCTTAATGCTGCTAAATGCTATGCATTATACAGACTATATAGTGATGCAGGTAAGAAACCTGTAAGATTTTCTAAAACTGATTTTAGACTCTCATTTAATGCTTTAAAAATTTTAGAGTCAAGGTATTTGCTAAGAGATCCTAAAACAAATAGAATTATTGAAACACCTGATGATATGTTTAAAAGAGTAGCTTACACTATTGCTGAAGCGGAAAAATATTATGGCGGCTCCGAGGATAAAGTTAAGGAGTATGCTCATAAGTTCTATAAGATTATGGCAGAGCTTAAATTCTTACCTAACTCGCCAACACTAATGAATGCTGGAACGCCCTTAGGCCAGCTTTCAGCATGCTTCGTAATACCAGTAGCTGATGATTTAAGCAGTATTTTTGAAGCACTTAAAATAACGGCTTTAATTCAAAAAACAGGAGGCGGTGTTGGAGCAGACTTCTCTGAGCTAAGACCTAAAGGAGACATTATTGAAACTACTGGAGGAGTATCTTCAGGTCCACTAAGTTTCATGAAAATTTTCGATATGGCAACTGAGGTAATTAAAGAGGGAGGTAAACGTAGAGGAGCCAATATGGGGATAATGCACATATGGCATCCAGATATCGAAGAGTTCATAAGTTCGAAATGTGGACCTATTGAAACATTAAGAAACTTCAATATTAGCGTTGCTGTATACGATAGCTTCATGAAAGCAGTACTTAATGATGAAGAATGGCCCCTAATTAACCCTAGAAAATGTCCTGAAATAAAGAATACGCCGAGTAATAAAATATTAGATACCATACAAAAGTGTTCTAAGGAAGGTATTGAAGTTAGATGGGTTAAAGCCAGACAATTATTTAACAAAATAGTTATGTGTGCTTGGAGAACAGGAGATCCCGGATTAGTATTTATAGATGAGATCAATAGACATAATCCAACACCTAAACTTGGTAAAATAAAGTCTACGAACCCTTGTGTAACAGGAGATACTAAAATACTTACAAGAAAAGGCTGGGTTCCTATAGCTAAGCTTTTTGAAGAAGCTAAGAAAAGAGGCATCATAGCTGGAGTTGCTGAAAAGGAAAGAGAAATTAGTAAACAAGGTGAACCTAAAGGTTACGAAACAGAAATACTTGTACCTTATGGTGAAAAACTTGTACCCACTAAAGCTATTATCTGGAGAATAGGATTAAGAAATGTATATAGAATTATTTTCAAAGAAGGCTTCGAATTAAAAGCAACACCTGAACATAGAGTTAAGTTAAAGAACGGCTGTTGGGCTAAAGTTTCGGAACTTAAGGAAGGAGATAAAGTAGAAACATACGGTTTATGGATTAAAGAAGCAACTGTTGAAAGAATAGAAAGACTCGGAGAATATATGGTTTATGATTTAAGCATCCCAGGTTATGGATGCTATATTTCTGAAGGTATTTTAAGTCATAATTGCGGCGAAGTACCAGCTCTTGACTGGGAATCATGCAACCTAGGAAGTATTAACTTAGAAAAATTTGTAAAGTACGTTAATGGAAAAACAAGAATAGACTGGGAAGAGTTAAGACAAACAGTCGAGTTAGCTGTTAGATTTCTTGATAATGTAATAACAGTGAACAAGTTTCCATGTAAGGAAATAGAAAGAGCAACACTGAGAACAAGAAAAATAGGACTAGGCGTCATGGGTTGGGCTCATTTCCTAATAAAGCTTAGAATACCATACGACTCTGATGATGCATATTTTATAGCTGATAAAGTTATGGAGTGGATAGCTTACTGCGGAAAAATAGCAAGCATAGAGCTTGCTAAGGAGCGTGGAGCTTTTCCGGAATTTAAAGACAGTATTTTTGCTAAAGGAAAATTAAACTTTGAACCTCAAATAAAAGCATCTATGATATATAATATAGATAAGGTTTCAGATTATGCTAAAGAAATTGTTAAAGATAGACCGAAAATAAACTGGGACACTGTTAAAAAGAAAATTAAAAAGTATGGTATTAGGAATGCTACAGTTACCACAATAGCTCCTACAGGAAGCATAAGTATTATAGCAAATACTTCGGCAAGTATAGAGCCGCTATTTGCAGTAGCTTTTATTAGACAAATAAGCATTGGAAGATTCTTAGAAGTAGATAGGTTATTTATTGAAGAGTTAAAAAGTTTAGGCCTTTTAGACGAAGAAAAAATGTGGAAGATCGCTGAGAAGGGCTCAATACAAGGTATTAAATGGATTCCTAAAGAATTAAAGGAAATATACAAAACAGCACACGATATAGATCCTATAAGCCATGTTAGAATGCAAGCAATATTTCAAAGATGGGTTGATAATGCTGTATCTAAAACAGTTAATTTAAGACATGAAGCAACAGTAGATGATGTAAGAAGAGCTTACTTAGAAGCTTGGAGACTTAAATGTAAGGGAATAACTGTTTACAGAGATAAGTCTAAGAAAGAACAGGTTATTTATGTTGGTGTTAGAGAGAAGCTGCTTAAAATTAAGCCTAAAGAATGGAAGCTTACTAAGCTCATGCCCATTAGGTTAAGGCTTAAGGAGAAAGAATATCATGCAGCGCCTGAAGACTATGCCGGCGGATGTCCAACATGTAATGTTTAAATTATTCTAAGGTTGTTTTAAGGTTCTCTTTAATATAAAATATGTTAAGAGAGTAGTTTAACTAGTTTTATACGTAATAGTATTACTTAGGAAATTACAGTAGGGGTCATGAAAAATATGGCACACATAGACTACTATGATTTCGGAGTAATGGTGGTTAATGGTAAAAGGTATAGTAGAGATTTAATTATCACACCTAAGAGAATTCTGAGTAATTGGTGGAGAATTGAAGGCCATAACCTACACTTAGAGGATTTAAAGGATATATTAAATGAGGATTTCGAATACCTAGTTATCGGTACAGGATATTATGGTTTAATGGAGATTTCAAATGATGTTTTAAAGGAAATGTCAAATAGGGAGGTTAAGGTTATAGCTAAACCAACAAAAGAAGCTGTGAAAGAATTTAATAGTCTTGTTAAAGAAGGTAAGAAAGTTATAGGTGCTTTCCATTTAACATGCTAATCATCCTATACCCATTATTGTACGCATTCTCTTTATTTCACGTTCTCTTATTGAAACCTGCGCTATTAACGCTACTATTATAACAAGCCCGTGCACCAGTCTAATCCAGAAACCTGTAACTCCTACAGCTAAAATCCCTGTCTCAATAAGCTCCAATATTAATCCTCCAATAAATGTGCCAAATACTGTACCAATACCTCCAGTTACAGGGGTTCCTCCAACAATAACCGATGCTATCGACTTTAGTAAGTATATTTCTCCAAGTGCAGGCCAAAATGTTGCCATTTCAAGGGTTACTAATATTCCTGCAAAAGCAGCAATTACGCTGTGAAGCATAAAGACACATATTAATACTTTACTAGTGTTTATGCCTAACATTTTTGCAGCATCTCTGTTGTCTCCAGTATAGTATATGTATGCTCCAAATTTGTGAAAGTTCAGGAAAACCCATAGCAGAATACCAATAGTTATAGCCCATACCATTTGCATAGGTATTCCGCCTATTCTTCCAACTAAAACCTGGAATATTGGTGTGCCTCTAAATTTACCTAAGGGTATGCTGAAACCTTCTGTTGCTACAAGTACGACTCCTCTCCATAGAAACATTGTTCCAATGGTAGCGATGAGAGATGGTATACGGCATTTAGTTACTAAAAGGCCGTTCAATAACCCTGCTATTAGACCCGCTAGTAAAGCTAAGATAACGCCTATAGGGGTAGGTCCGAGTGCACGCCATGTTACCGCTAAAACCCATCCGCCTAAAGCCATAACTGATGGAAATGAAAGATCTATTTCTCTAGAGATAATAACGTATGTTAAACTTAGTGCAGGTATTATTGTAAATGGCGCTACAGACGTTATAGCAGCGTATGTTGCAGGTTCGCTGAAGCCCTTAGGGTTCATAGTGAAAAATATTAGCCAGAGCACTAGGAATATTACGGATATTGCTACCTGTAATTTGTATCTGTTAAAGGTGTTTACTATGGTGTCAGCAAATGTTTTTGTGTTAAAGGATTTTCTGCCCATGTTTCATTCCTACGCTAATTACTCTTGACTACTATGTATTAGATTTATCTTTTCATATTCTACGGGTATCTTTCCTGTTCTAGCGATAGAAACCATGATATGTGATAGGTCTTCGGGTGTTAAGTCGGCTTTCATAAATTCTGCAACTATTTTTCCTCTATCTAGCAGTACGAAGCGGTCTGCTACAGGGTATACGTGGTAAATATTGTGGCTGATGAAGATACATGATTTACCTCTTTTCTTAAGTTCTTTAACGTATTCTAAGACCCTTTGAACTTCAGATATGGATAGCTGTATTGTTGGCTCATCTAAAATTACTAAGTCTGCTTCAAAACATAATGCTCTAGCTATTTGTACCCCTTGCTTGTAACCTCCTGAAAGATATTTTACAGGAGTATCTGCTGACATTGCCTTAAGCCCTATTTCTTTAAGAAGCTTTGTTGCAGTATTTCTCATATCTCTGATTCTAAGAAAACCGAAAGGCCCTGTAAGTTCTCTTCCCATGAAAATGTTTCTCCATATTGCATGGTTTTCTGAAAGAGTTCTTTCCTGATGCACTAAAACTATACCTAGTTCATAGGCTTTTTGAGGTGTTAGTCTTCTGAATTTCTGCCCTTTAATGTATATTTCTCCTTCATCTGGAGTGTAGACTCCGGATATTATTTTTACTAATGTAGATTTTCCTGCTCCATTATCTCCAACTAAACCAACTATTTCACTATTCCTTACTTTAAAGTTTATACCTTTAAGAGCAATTACATCTCCAAATCTTTTTACAAGGTTTCTTGTTTCAACAATATACTTTAAACCCTGCATAACAATCCATCCTCGTCTTTCTAGTTCCTAATAATAAGGTTATATTAGAAGTTTAAAAAGATATTATGAAGTAAAATTAAAAAGAATGGTTTATTTTTTACCTATAACCTGCCTCAACTAGGTCCTTAACCCACTTAACAGTCTCTGAATCTACTACTGCACCACCAGTGTCCATATATAGGCCTGCAAAACCGTATTTCTTGCTTAAGAACAGGTTAAGCACTGTCATGAAACCTTGTAGGTATGGTTGCTGATCGATAACTAATTGTACATAGCCTTCCTCTAAACCAGCAACAGAACCTGGTGTAAGGTCGAAACCTATTACAATTATTTCTCCTGGACTTTTACCTACCGATTTCATATAGTCTGCTGCAGCTGCTGTTGTACCTCCACCGTCGAAACATATCAGTACTACATCCGGATTCTTAGCTAAATACCCTGATACGTATGGTAGTCCTTCAGCAGGGCTACCGTAAACCTCTGGTGGATGAGAAACTCTATCAACAACTAAACCTGCTTCTTTGAGAGCATCTTCTACACCAATAGCTCTTAGAGCTCTTGCAGGCTGCTCCCAGCTTCCAGAGAATATAGCCGCTCTAGCTCCGGGTTTTAACTTGTCTCCATATCTTTTAATTGCCTCTTTAGCTAGAATATAGCCTGACATGTATAGGTTTTGTCCAACATATCCTGTAAACCAATATTTATCCCTTAGCTCAGGAATATCTACATTAGCTAAGGTTACAAGAATACCCTTATTTGCAGCATCCTCAAACAGGGGCTCTAATGCTTCTAGACCCGGATGACCCATAACAACTATTCCATCTGGAGTTGCTGCTATAGCTTTCTTAAATTCTGCAACCATTTTATCCGGATCCCATGCGGTGTGCACATAAACTAGTTTAATTCCTAAAAGCTCTGCAGCATCTGTGGCTCCTTTATACAATCTAGCATCGAATGGGTCTCCCGCAGCACCGCCAATCCAGTAAATAACCATGCCTTCTCCTGGTTTTGGCGGTGGTGTAGGTACAGGTTTAGCGTAGTAACCTATAGCGCCAGCGACTATTGCAATAATGACTATAGCCGCGATAAATAGTGGAAGAGAAACCTTCTGCACTTTCTACACCATAAAATTTCTTTGAATATCGGAGGATATTAACGTTTCTATAGTGATAGATTATTTCATTTTTTGAATGAAAATTAAATAAAGAATTAATGTTATATATGGAAGAAATCTATTTTCTTTCACATTTCTGTAAGTAAATTTTAATCTTTGTTCAAAACATTTCTCTGTCTTCTTCTAAGACATCAAGTTTTAGAAGTGTTGCGAGTTCTTTAAACTCTTCTCTCCAGTCACCATAGAATAGTACTCTATGCCATCCTGTTCTTCTAATCCAGTTTTCAATTATAGACTTTACATTGGTTTTTCCGATAAGCTTTACAGAACATGCATAGTTTGAAAATTCTACATCAACTATTTCCGCTGTATGTATAGTTAAAATTCTTTCGTCAGGTAGAAAACCTACTGCTGTTACGGTTTCACCTACAGGTAGTTTTACATGTATAGATGCCTTCTTAACTCCTAGGTGGGCCGGTGTAATAATGTACGGGCATGCTGTTCCTCTATCTCCATGCGGCTTTAATGGGGCATAGCAATGATAGTATATAGCTTCATTTCGCAAACTATCTAAAGCAACATCAACGATGAATCCTGGCCTATCTGTAAGATATCTACCAGCAATTATTATGGCGGCAGAGTAGGGATCTGCTTCGCAAACAGGCATTATATTATCGTTCCATAACTCCATGTAGCCTAGACATGGCCATGCATCTAAAATATCAATATTGCGTAACACTATACAATCTACTGCAACAGCATTCGCCTTATTTTCCATTGCTGCCTTTTTTAATGCTAAGTATAGTTTCGCGGATTTAACTATTTCATCAATATCTGTTTCAACATTCTTCTCAGCTTCTCTAATCCATTTATCAGCCAGCGGCTTAGCTTCATCCTTACTTATTGTTTCATAGTATTTTTCAACAAACTCCTTAGCATCTAAAATTACCGGTGTAACTCCTGTCACAGCTTCGACACTTTTTATTGCTGAATATATGTCTATGCTAAGAGGATATTCAAGTTTTAACAAGTATTTTTCACTAGGACTAACTATAAACAATATTCTTGAGTTTTTAAGTCCATAAATTGCTTTGAACAGTTTAACTTTTTCCAATACCTTTTTATCTAAAACATTTCTAACAACTTCGCCTACCACTGGAACACCTGCTCTTCTAGCCTCAGAATATTCTAGTAAATATTCTCCAGAACCGCCATAAGCTTCAGCTATCATTATAGTAGGTTTATAACTATACAATATAGGTTTTGTTAACCCTGTTATACAGTTTAAAACAAACACTAAGTACCCTATACTTCTAGCTTCTTTGTCTAAAAATTCCTTAACATCCTCCGATTCTTTTATATCATACACTGTAAATTCTACCTCAGGATACATTGTCTTAAGTTTCTCCATAACAGCATTTTTTATCTTGCTAAACCACTCCTCAGAAGCCGGAGGACCTCCTATTGCTCCTAAAGGTGGAACAATAAAGGCTGTTCCTACTTTAATTTTAGACAAAGATTTTTCCATAATATCCCCTATTATAAAAATTACCTTAAGAATTAAATAAGACTTATTAAGGTGAATATAAGGTGGTAATTAAAAGGTGATTTTAATTGGGTGATCAATCTAAAGTGCATGAAATCAGATGGAATCCTCTCATACGCCAGTGGATTATAGTTGCAGGCCATAGAGGACGTAGACCTTGGAGACCTGAAGAAAAGGGTTTAGCATGCCCTTTTTGTCCTGGTACCCCGGAAACAAAGGACTTAGGGGCCTGGGATGTCATAGTTCTTCCAAATAAGTTTCCAGCTCTTTCACCTGAAGCTCCAAAAGTACCACGTTTCCACATGGGTTTTTTCAGAGTAAGAAGAGCTATAGGTATTTGTGAAGTTATTGTTGAAACTCCTGTACATGAAGGGGATCTTTGCGATATAGACTTAGACCATATGAGGAAAGTTGTAGATGTTTTCGCTAAAGAATACAGTAGGTTGGGATCTTTAAATTATATCAAGTATGTTGCTGAATTTAGAAATAAGGGTAAGGAAATAGGTGTTTCACTTACACATCCACACTCGCAAATATACGCACTGCCTTTTATACCACCTCGTATAATGTGCGAATTAAAATCCTTTAAAAGATATTTTAAAAAGAAAAATAGATGCCTCCTATGCGATATTGTAAAGATCGAATATGAAGAAGGAAGCAGGCTAATCTACGAAAATAAACACTTCACTGCTCTACTGCCATATTTTGCTATGTGGCCTTATGAAATACATGTTTATCCTAAAAGACATGTTCAAGCCTTACCTGATTTAAAGGAAGAAGAAAAACTACATTTAGCTGATATATTAAGAGTTGTAACAGCAACATATAATACCTTATTTGAGAGAGATATGCCTTATATGATGGTTTTCCATCAGAAACCAACGGATAAAAAGAACTACAATTATTATCATATGCATATCGAATTTTACCAGCCATATAGAGATAAAAATAAACTGAAATATGCTGCTGGTATTGAATGGGGTTTCTGGATATTTACATATGATGGTATACCTGAGAAGAAAGCATATGAGCTAAGAGAAGCATGTGGTAAGGCTTTAAAGAAGCTGGATAAATATTTAGGGAAAATTCCTTAAGCTAAATTACTATTTTAAATTTAGGGTGTCTTACTTGTCTATAGTTAATAAGTTAAGTAAGGAATTTGAAAAGGAATATAATGTAAAACCTGATTTGATATCTTCCTCTCCAGGTAGACTTGACTTTCTAAATACTCACCAAGATTATAAGGGTCTACCTGTCGTTTCTATAGGTGTTAATTTAAGATCATATACTGCAGTATCTAAAGGAAAAAATGAAAAATGTTTCATATTGTCTGTTAACTTAAAAGAAGAACATGTAGAGTATCAAGATGTTTTTGATGTAACTAAGCCTGTATTGAGAAAGGGAAAATGGTTTGGCAACTACTTAAGAGCAGCTATTAAAGCTCTACTTGAACTTGGATATAGAATTAAAGGTTTTAATGCCGCCATCCTAAGCGAAGTTCCTATTGGTGGCGGTTTAGGTAGTAGTGCTGCTTTCACGGTATCGTTTATTGGAGCTATAAATGAGCTATTTAACCTGGGTCTTAGCAAAAAAGAAATAGCTGAAATAGCTTACCATGCTGAACACGACATTATGGGTGTACCTTGTGGTAGACTGGACCAGTATGGTTCAGTTTTTGGCGGTGTCATTAAAATAGAAACCACACCACCCTACAATGTTGAAGCATTACCTTTTAGACAGGGTGTTTTTGTAGTTTTAGATTCGGGTATAAAACATAGCACAGCTGAAATACATCCTAAAAGACAAGCAGATATAGACTATGGTTTAAAATTGCTTCTTGAAATGCCTGATTTGCCTGGTTTTATAAGGCAAAAGCTAGGAGAGAAGTACTATGAGCCTAAATGGGAAGAACTGAGTGAAGAGGAATTAATGCCTTATTTAAAACGTTTACCGGAAAAGCCTAAGAATAGAATTTTATTTACGATTAGAGAACATAAATCTACAGAATTAGCTCTTAAAATTATGAAAGGAAAAATACCAGATATCAACGTTATGGTATCTGTACTTGGTAAAGAATGGGAAAAAGAGATTACGAGTTCTTTAGAACATAGTAACCCGTTATTAGCTCTGATAGGTACTATTATGAACCAGCAGCATGAACTACTTAGAGACCTTTATGATCTCAGCTTGCCTGAGCTTGAACATATAAGAAACTCAGCATTAAAAGCAGGTGCTTTAGGGGTCAAAATTTCAGGTGCAGGGTTAGGAGGCTCACTTATAGCTTTAACCGAAAATAAAGGTATTGCTGAAAGAGTTTTAAAAGCAGGCATTAAAGCTGGCGCTAAAAGAGGATGGATTGTAAATATTGATGTCGGTTTAAAGAGAGAATCATTTTAGTTTAAGAAATTCTGTTTTAACATTTACACGTTCAATAACTAAAGCTACTCCCTCTTTTCCTTCAGGCCGATATGCATTATGCCATTCATCAACTATGTAAATAACGTTTTTCTCCATAGGAACTTCTGCGATCTTCCTACCATCACGGCTAAGGACAAGCGTTATTGATCCTCTCACTAAGTAGAAGAGTTCTGGTGCATTATGTTTTTCAAGAAATGTAACCTGGTTTTTTGAAGTAAACTCGGGCACATAAATGCCGCATTGCCATTTGTTATTTTCTCTGAAAACAACTTCCCATCTCTGTTTAGGTTTAATATGTATTTTATTAATCATATGAAACACCTTTATTTAAACGATAATTCATGTGCTAATGACTCAGCAGTTAATCTAACAGCTTCTCTACTTGAGTACTTAGGTTTCCAGCCAAGCTTCTTAACTTTATCTATACTTAGTAGCATGAACTTTACATCTCCAGGCCATCCTCTACCATCCGGGGTTCCTCCTGTAAAAACTATTTCAGGTTTAAGACCTAGAACTGAAGAAACTATTTCAGCAATTTCCTTAACAGTTATCCAGTCTTCATTACCTACATTGTATGTTTCAAATTTCCCCTTTAGCTTATTGGTTATAAGCAGGGTTGCTTCTATAGCGTCGCTAATATGTAAATAGCTTTTTCTTTGAGTGCCATCTCCAAGAACTTCAAGTTTTTTAGGGTTTTTCCTAAGTTTCATAAGGAAATCGTAAATTACACCATGTCTAAGTTTAGGCCCAACAATATTAGCATATCTTATAGCTGCAGCTTTAAAGCCATATAGATAAGCGTAAGAGCATATGAGAGACTCGCAAGCAGCTTTAGAAGCACCATAAACACTTATGGGTTTTAAAATATGGTTTTCTGGTGTAGGAAATACTTCTGCATCACCATAGACTGTACTTGAGCTAGCGAAAATAAACTTCTCTACTTCGCCTTCGTGTCTACAAGCTTCTAACAAATTAAATGTTACAACAACATTTTCACTGAAATGTATTTTAGGTTCCGCTACACTAACCCTGACTTCAGGGTTTGCTGCTAAATGGAAAACTGTTTTAGCATCTTTAACTGCTTCTGCACAAACTCTCGTGTCCTTCAAATCTCCTTTAATGAACTCGAACATGGGGTTTTTTAAATAATGCTTTATATTTTCTACGAGGCCGCTGCTAAGATTATCTACGACACGAACTTTATATCCCAACCTTAACAAAACGTTGACTAAGTGGCTACCTATAAAACCTGCTCCACCAGTAACCAGAACCGTTGCCATGAATTTGACCTCAGAAAGAACTGTAGCTATACAATGTTATAAGCTATAATATCAATAGACTAAATTGAATAATTTTAGTAGACAAACTTCTTACTGTTCAATTTTAATTTTCTTAAAAATTCTCTCTTCACATACTATAAATTCTTCAAATACATTACAGATCTTTGTACATTTTCTTAAAGTAGTAGATGCTATTTTACCTATAGAGTTAGGTTTTCTTTCTTTAAGCTTTGAAAAATCATCCTTTACGCTTCTTAATAAAACTGTTATATTTTCCTGGCACGCTTCCAGTTTATCTGTTTCCTCTTTAAATTCTCTCTTCAAAAGAAATGTTGAGAGCAATAGATCTCTTAACTCAACATGTCTTTTAAAAGTATAAGTTAAAATAGTGAATTTATGTAATGTAAAAACCATGTTTTTAATAACGTTAAACCTTTCTTTAGGGTTTTCTGGTTCCTTATTAAAGTTCTTTGTATGTTCTTTAATTTCATTTAGAACGCTTCGAAACTTCTTATGGTCTTCTTTTAGTAGGTTTAAAATTAGCTCCATTGAGTTATTACAACTCTGGAGCCTCTTAGTGTACTGAAATTTTGCATTAATAGGTTATATATACATTTTGGCATTCTTTTTACATTAGATATTTTGAACATCATATTACTTCAGAATACACTTTTGCAAAACACGTAAAAATATGATAGTGAAAGCTTTATGAGATAAAGAAGAGAGTTTAAAGAGCTGATGGAAAATATGTTTTATAAAACTATTTAAAACACTATCATGGTTTCTATGCTTCTTTAGCTACTTATTCTCGAGTATAGGGTATGGTTAAGGATGCAGGTGCTTTTGCTTTTCTAGAAACAGCTATTAATGATATTATTACTACAATGTAGGGTATCATTAGTAAAAAGTATGTTGCTGTAGGATACCCTGCCTTGGTAAAGTAGTCTTGTAGAAATGTTGAAATAGACCATGCAGTACCGAAAATTAGTGATCCCGCCCACATTCTAAGCGGATCCCATTTCCCAAAGTATACTAGCCCTATGGCAATAAATCCCATTCCAAACGTTAAGTTTTCATAAAATAACCCTACAACACCTAAACATAGAAATGCGCCTGCAAACCCTGCCATAGCTGAGCCAAAGAGCACGGCTAAGTATCTGACATGGAAAACGTTAACGCCTAAAGTATCTGCTACTCTCGGATTTTCACCTACAGCTCTTAGTGCGAGACCCCAACGTGTTCTGTAAAGTATAAACCATGCTAAAGGTAGTAGCATATATGTTAAATATATGGCAGGGTATTGTTTGAATAATGCTGGACCTATTACTGGTATCGAAGACAGTATGGGTATAGGTACTTGAATAGATTTCTGTATTGTAACATATTCTGCACCATAAATAGTCCTATAGAGAAAATCTGAGAGACCAAAACCTAAAAAGTAAATTCCCATACCAGCTATAACCTGGTTTACTTTAAGCGATATAGATAATGTTGCTTTAATTAAGCCTAAAAATAATCCTACAAGAATTGCAGTAAAATATCCTACAATCAAGTTTCCTGTAATGTATGTAAAATGAAAAGCTGTGAAAGCCCCCATAAGCATTATTCCTTCAACACCTAAGTTTAGGACACCTGAACGTTCGGAATAAACTTCACCTAAACCTGCAAGAGCTAACGGTGTCGACATAGCTATTGCGAGGTTTATTATTGAAGACAACGTTTCTAATGGTATCATTGTAGCATATCATCTCCTAATAATTCTTACCTTATATTTTAAGAATACCTCGGAAATAAGAACGAAAAGATAAATCATACCTTCCATTGCTTTAGATAACGTATATGAAACTCCTAATGCTGATTGCAAATATACTACGCCATTGTATAGTGCTCCAAACATTAATGCAGAAGGTATTATAGCTAATGGATGCAACTTACCTACTAAAGCAACTATTATTGAAGTATATCCTAAGCCTATCGAAATACCTTCATATAGGAAATGATATACTGCTAGAACTTCTATAGCTCCAGCAAGCCCTGCTAAGCTGCCACTTAAGATCATACTGGAAATTATTATTTTTCTAACATCATATCCTGCATATTTTGCTGCATCAGGGTTCATGCCTGCAACTCTAAGTTTAAAGCCATAGTTTGTTTTAAACATTAGGAAGTAGCCTCCGATAGCTATTAATACTGCTAATATGAAGCCTAAGTGAAGCCTTGTTCCGGGAATTATCACAGGTATTTTAGCTTGAATAGGAGGAGACATAGGCCACATTTCTGAAAGAGGGTTTTTCAGAGGACCTCTTAAAAGCCATTGGAGAAGTTTGAAAGCAAGCCAATTCATAATAACTGTTAGTACTACTTCGTTTATTCCTAGTGTTGCCTTTAAATACCCTGCAAATCCTGCCCATAACCCGCCAATAATCATAGCCATGATTAAGGATACAATAATGGTTATTGATGCTGGAAGATTTTCTTGAAGCAATAAAGCAACCCATGTTCCTGCAATAGCTCCCATGATGTATTGTCCTTCAGCACCGATATTGAATACCCTGGCCCTTAACGCAAATGCTAAACCTACACCCATGAGAAGAAAAGACGTAGTTCTGACAAGAGTATCTGCAAACTTTACAGGAGAACCTATAGCGCCGGAAATAAATGCTTCATAACCAGAAATAGGGTTTACACTAGCCCATGACATTAAAATGCCTCCGCAAAGAAACGCTAGTGAAAATGCTCCCAATGGTACAATAATGTACATTATAGGATGTAATTCCCTTTCAGTGAATTTTATTTCTAATCCCATATTTTCTTAATCACCTCTTTAGGCAATCTTTTCATACCCGTCATCATTAACCCTACATCATCTAAACTGACTTTCTCAGGTCTAAAAGCACCCACTATTTCACCTTCATACATAACCATAACTTTATCACTTAAGGATAGAACTTCAGATAGGTCGCCTGAAATAAGTAAAATACTATATCCCTGCTCTCTCATTTCTAATAATAATTTTCTAACATATTCTGTTGCACTAACATCAAGTCCTGCAGTTGGTTCTTCAGCTATTATGAAACCAGGTTTTCTCCCTAACTCCCTGGCTAAGATAAGTCTTTGAATATTACCTCCAGATAGTGTTCTAGCTTTAGCAAAAGGTGATGGTGTTACTATGCTAAATTTTTCTATAAGCTCCCTGGAGTATTTTAAAAGCATTTGTTCATTAATTTTCTTGATATTTAACCTAGAAAGCAATGGTATGTTTAGGGAAAATGGTTGTTCATCTATTCTTTCTAAAATAAGGTTTTCAGCAACAGAAAATTCTCCAACTATACCTAAACCTAACCTGTTTTCAGGTATTAGTGAAATACCTATTCTTATACGTTCATAAATATCTTTATGGGTTATATCTTTACCAAAGAGATATATTTTACCTTCTAATGGTTTTCTTAAACCATAAATTACTTCAGCAAGTTCTTTCTGCCCGTTACCGGCAACTCCTGCAATACCGACAATTTCGCCTGCTCTAACCTTAAACGATATGCCCTTTAACGCTAAAACACCTTTATCACTTAATGCTTTAAGATTCTTGACCTCTAAAACAACATGGCCTGGTTTCTTAGGTCTCTTGGTTATTTCTAAGAAAACTTCTCTTCCAACCATAAGTTTTGCTAGCAATTGTGGTGTAGCTTGTTCCCTGCTAAGTTTGCCTACAACCTTACCTTTTCTTAGAACAACTATTTTATCAGCAATTTCCATAACTTCATGTAGCTTATGCGAGATAAATATTACTGCTATATTATTAGCTATAAGTTTCTTTATGATCTTAAATAGCTCTCTTGTTTCTTGAGGTGTTAAAACAGATGTAGGTTCATCTAGTATTAAGACTTTAACGTTTCTGAAAATAGCTTTTAAAATTTCTACTCTTTGTTTTTCACCTGCTGAAAGCTGCCATACTTTCTGCCACGGATCTATTTTAAACCCCATTTCTCGTGCTAGCTTATTTATTTTCTTAACTGCTTCTTTAAGGTCTAAGACTAAACCGTATTCTTTAAGGCCTAATATTATATTTTCGACAACAGAAAGCTCATCTATAAGCATAAATTGCTGATGAACCATACCTATGCCATGTGTAATAGCATCTTTAGGTGATTTAAAATAGACCTTTTTGCCGTCGATGTATATTTCTCCTTCGTCGGCTCTGTATAGGCCATAAAGTATGTTCATTAGTGTTGTTTTACCAGCACCATTCTCCCCGAGAAGAGCTAAGACTTCTCCCTTGAAAACGTCAAGGTCTATATGGTCATTAGCCACTACGCCAGGAAATCTTTTAACTATATTCCTCATAGATACTATTGGTTTCTCCATAAACTATTAATCCCCATTAACTCTCTATGGCTTCTAGGACTACAGAGAAAAAGATGATTTATAGTTTTTATGGTTTAAACCCTGTATCTATTTCCCCAGCTTTAATCTTCTCTATTAGTGTTTGTATCTCCTTCTGTAATTCTGGAGGTACTAAGCCTCCTCCAAGAATTATTTCTAATCCTCCGTTTTCAAGACTAAGCCAGTATACCTTTCCTCCTTCCTTCTCCAACTTCCCTGTTACATAGTCATTATACCATTCTTCAAACACTATTTCCCAGTGCCATACTTCATACATTAGCATTCCTTCAGGATATATTTCTGGATGATATGTGCCGCTCATCATGGCATATACTCCTTTTTCTTTAGCAGCAGATATTGCTCCTAATTGAACACCGTCACCCATAGCTTTAACTACATCAACGCCGTGCTCTTCTATAAGAGCTGTTGTTGCCATTTTCGCTCCTGGCACATCATGGAAGTCTCCTACGTAATGTACATGGAGCGCTGCGTCAGGATCGTATCCTGCATACTCTATTCCTTTTCTCTGACCTATTTCGCTACGAGAAAGCTCTGCAACAGCCATGCCTGCAACGAAAGCTACATGTTTAGACTTAGACATTTTAACTGCTAAATAACTTACAATAAATCCGCTTTGATCTGTTCTGACATCAGCTACACTAACTCTAGGGCCAACATATTGGGGTGCACCAGCAATAGCTAAGAAGTATACGTTAGGGTATTCTTCAGAAAGTTTAGCCATAGGTTCTCCGTATTGAAAGCCAACGCCAACAATTAGGTTGTATCCTTGTTCACAATAGCTTCTAATAGTTGGCTCTATTGCAGCAGGATCGTAAACCCCCTGTACCCATGCAACTTCTACTTCAGGATGCTTACCCCTAAAAGCTTCCATAGCTCTATATCCAGCTTCATTCCATGCAGTATCGGTTATACTCCCAGGAAATATGAAAGCCATTTTAATTTTCTCAGGAGTTGGTGGAGGAGCAGGTCTTGTTAAAGCCCCCAAAGCCCATCCAATAACTCCAGCAGCTATTATAGCTATAATAACAATGACAACTAACTTTTGCGAAATAGCTGCCATATAATTTTATCCCTCATGCGGAGGTATGTTACTTTAAATTAAATTCTTAACTTACTTCGCTTTAAACTAGATGTTTAAAACCTACGAAACAATATTACATCAAACGATTAAAAATTACAAAGATATTTGTACTTGAATCTTTCATCATTTGATGTAAAAACTTTATTTTTTACATCATACTTCTTAAACAGCTTAAAATACTTCTCCTTCAGTTTTGATGTATTCTCTAAAACAACACAACTTCTTAAACACGCTAGGAGCCTAAATACACTTCTATGCTTTAACATAGTCTCAGTTATTTATTCTTCTAAGCGCGTTTAGGAAAGGTTAAGAAATTACGGTAAAATATACTTAATTGTGTGTTTCGATGAAACTAAGTATTTATGAGTTTAAAGATTTAACGAGATCATACGGCATAATTGAATTTGAAAACGATGAATATAAAAAGCTAATTTCCCACGTAATTAAGTTTAAAGAAAAACTGAAGGAAATATTAGAAAACAAATTAGGAGTGTTCAAATGTTTTAAGTATGCTGGAGGATTAATGATTTATGATGAAAAACAATACCCCATGACCTATATTTCATTTGAAACAAGAGAAAACAGTATCTTTACCTTCGAAATATATCCTAACTCTATGTCTGCTGAATCTAATACCAATGCAAAAGAATTATTAGATGTCATTTATTTAGTAACTGAAATACTCATAGGTGAAACACTTAGAAAACCAAAAGGTATGATGCTCGGCTTTACACCCTCTTGAAGCTAAGTTAATTAAATTATTACCTTATATCTTCCATTTTTAAACTTAGACATTAATGCATTGTATTCTTTCTTACCAAGAACAGTTAATATTTCTACTACGTTCCCTCTTAAAGCATAAACAACAGCAATACCTTCCATAGAAACTGCAATATAAACATCGTTCCATGAATCATAAACAAGCTGAACAGGATTATATGAAGCATCATAAATGTCTTCCTCTTTTATGTTACGTTCTTTCATTCTTAACTTGGCATGTTTTGACAACACAATTTTAAACATTACCCACAGTCTCTGAACATGTTCGTTAGGCATATAGGATGCCTTAAGTCCATTTAAAGTCTCCTATATTCCATGGTTATAAATGCTTCTATTTCTCTTCATCCTTTAAACGTCTAAGCTAAGGTTATGAAGAAAACTTAAATGAACACTATACAATTTTATGCTGTGAGGTTAATTATGTTGAAGCGTCTAAGAGTACTGCTTTTCGAAACACCTGATGATCCATGGTTTAATATGGCTTTTGAAGAAGCTTTTGTTAGGGTTAGAGCTGCAGGTATTGTTAAAGATGATTGCTTAAGAATTTGGAGAAACCGTGAAGCCATAGTTGTAGGTTATCTTAGAAATGTAGCAGATGAAGTGAACGTGGAATTAGCTAAGAAACTCAAAGTACCCATTATCCGTAGATTTACTGGTGGTGGTGCAGTATACCATGACCTCGGCAACGTAAACTACTCGATAGTGGTTAAGCCTGAAGAAAAAATTGAAAAACCAATAGATTACATTTACTCTAAGCTTTTAAGCGGAGTATTAATAGCCTTAAAGAAATTGGATGCAAAACCTTATGTAGAAAACATAAACGACATTATTGTCGAAAATAGAAAGGTTTCAGGTACAGCTGCAACCCTATTCTGGAACATATTATTTCTGCATGGCTCCCTACTTGTAGATACTAATCTAAACAGGTTAAGGAAGTTGCTGAAAGTACCTAAGAATAAACCTTACACTAGAAAAATAAATCCAGTAAAGTATAGAGTGGCCAATTTAAGTGATTTGCTTAAAACAAAGGCATCTATGAGAGAAGTTATTGAGGCACTTATTTCGGGCTATGAAGAAGCACTTAAAGTAGAAGCTTACCTAGATAAACCCCTTAAGTTAGAGCTAAAAATAGCAGAAATTCTTTACAAAGGAAAATACTTGCGTACTACTTGGAACACTGAAAGATGTTCTATACTAGAATATAAGGAATTAGAGGAAGAGATAAATAAAATACTAAGCAAACACTACACTCCTTACTAAGTAAAAATATTTGATAAAGAGTTATTTTAGAATGATCTTCCTTAAACTATTAGCAGACATCATTAAGATTATTACTAACATAACTATTATTAATGTTAATAGCGAAAATTCCGGTACAGGCTTAGGTTCCCCTGTTCCACCTAAGCTTAGAAGAACAGCGTTAAAACCTAAAAGTTCTAATTCTTCCTCAGATATTGTATCCCAATTTGTCCCTTTAGTTACCTGTATTGTTTCTAGCCCATAGCCTGTAGCTATAGTGAATGGTTCTTCCTCATTTACTGAAGGCTGATGGCTTCCTGTTTCAAAGCTTGGATACTCTACGGTTCCAGCAAGGTTGTTTGAGAAACCTAAAGTTAAAACATTGTCATTTAAAAGATCTATGTCAAATCCTTTATCTATGCCTGAGCTACTCCATGTTCTAAACCATTCTACGTTACCAGTATTGTCTATTTTAACAATAATAATGTCAGAGTTCCCTTGACTACTTACACCATAGCCTACAACATAAATGTTACCACTACCATCTACCACTATGCTCTCGCCAAAATCATTATTTAATGAATAATCTAATGATATGAACCATTCTAGGGCGCTCGTAGAGCTTATTTTAAACACTATAATGTCGCTCAGCACTGAAGTGTAATATGTTGAAGAACCTATAACGTAAATGTTACCATCACTATCTAGAGCTACTCCTTTACCTACTTCGGAGTATCCTCCAACATACTTGTTTTCAGAAACTGTTCCGTTACTAAACAGTTTTAGAATAATGCACCTGGTACTTGATTGCTGATATTCTCTATAACCTACAGCATATAATATCCCATTAGAAAACACTATATCGTAAACTACCTCATTAGCTTCCGTACGATAAAGCTTACTCCATAATACATTGCCGTCACTATCCGTTTTGAAAACATATATATCGTTACCATACAATATTGGTCCTTTAACATAGCCTGTAACGTATACATGGTCTGTATTATCTATAGTCGCAGCTTCCGCTGATTCGTCATAACTACTTCCCCAATGTCTGCTCCATAATACTTGGCCGTTAGTGTCTATCTTTAGTATGTAGCCATCCCATCCACCATTAGAGTATGAAGTAGTATTTCCTACAACATAAATATTACCATAACCATCGGTTACTATGTCGTTTACCGTATCTTCTCCGCTTCCACCGAACCATATAGACCATAGTATGGAACCCGTTGCTCCATCTATTTTTGCTATAAAAGCATTAGAACTTGTAGGAGCATTTACGCCGAAACTATATGTGGTTCCAGCAATAACTATATCTCCAAATACATCTACTGCTATAGCATAGCCATAGTCGTTACTTGAACCCCCCCACCAATATGTGGAATTGCTTATACCATGCAGTGTAAAGGTAATCGCCCCTAAGATAGTGAAAAACATTAAAGCTACAATAAATGTGCTAACCAACACTGATACTCTCATTTCCGAAAGTATGGTTAGTGTTAAAATAAAGTTATAAACGTAGGGGGATATTGTACTTTAGCGTTTTGCTATTTTCCTTCTTAACTTATCATAGAAATTAGAAGAGGGAAAAGCTTTACCACAACTAGGACACACTAGTAACGGAGGTCTTTCTCTACCTTCTTTAACAGCAGACGTTAGCGTAACATTTACAACTGCTTCATATAATAAATAGAAATCTTTAGGCTTACCTTTAAAACCGCAATAGGGGCATTTAATCTCTTTTTCTTCCTGCAAACATATCATCTCTTAAGCTACATTTTTCTTCCAAAAATAAACTATGCTAGTAACTACTAGGAGTATTCTGCTTAAAATACCTACTTGAGCAAATGTAGGAATCATATCTATTATTGATCTATACCTATCTCTCCTTTTAAGTGAAAACATTGTAGATAAGCTTTTATTGCTAAACGGTAAATTAGTGTAAAACATTGTGTAGAGTAGAGGGCTTGTTTAACTTTGAGATGTAATATACTTGAAGGGTTTATAGAGGTTAAGGGGAAACACCCTATATTAGTAATTGCTTTACATGGTTTTGGCTCTGATAGGTTTAAAGATGTAATTGCGAGAATTAAGGAATATGGCCTCTACGATAAGTTCAAGGATATTGTTACATCAAATTCTGCTGTTGACTTTCTTACAGGTGAAATCGCATTTAAAGTGGGAATAGCTGAAAAATGTCGAATAATTTTACCTACAATAAGTAAGGTAGATATGGTAAATAATCTTCCTATACCTGACTATAATTTAAACAAAGAATATGCTCTGATAACTCCAATATGGCGTAGGGTAGAAGAACTCATTAAAAATGGTGTAGTTAAAGTTATTGTGGATATTCATGGTATGAAAGCTATTACTAAGTGGCCTGACATATGTATTTCATGCGCTAACTATACTACAGCTTCAAAAGAAACAATAGATTCTGTAGCTAGGGTCTTTAAGAAGCTAGGCTATAGTGTGAAAATTGATAAGCCATTTAAAGGGGGAGCATTCATAAGACATTTCGGTAACCCTCCTGCTACTGAGGCTTTCAGTATTGAGATTAAAAGAAACCATAGGTTTTTAGGATCTAACATTACATGGGCGTTAAGACTAATTATTAGAGAGATTATTAAACTTAAGAAACTCTAATGGAATCTTTAAACAATGAACGTTATTATACAAATGAAGGATAAAGTATATTACGTGTAAACTTTAAGAATTGTAAAATGTCGTTAAGGGAGGAAAATGATGATTAAACAAAGAATGTTTGCTATAATACTGCTTACAACATTAGTTGCGGCTTCAGTTATTGTATTGTTACCCTATGGTTTAAAGAAAACTGAAAGTACTCCTCAACAAACCTTAACGCAAAAAGCGAAACCTTTACATGTTTTTGAACTGTTAAAAGATGAAGTTTATGCATTAGAAGTTAAGCAGCTATTGGAGAACACATATTACGCTAAAGCTTCCATCGAAGGCAATAGTTATTACTTAAAAATGGTTTTTAACATTAATCCTCCACTTAAGGGTAACGAGAAAATAGCGCTAAATATCAGTTCTAACGTTGGCATGTTTAGCATTACCTTATACTCATCTAGGCTTATTGTAGATCCTGAAACCGGTGGATATTGTGCTAGAAGCTGGTATAATATTCAAGTAGCTAACATGATCAATAAATCTATTAGAATTCCCGCTGAAAAACCTCATGTACATTGGCTTAACATGACCTTCATTGGTAATAGAAGTAAAGTTGAGGTTGTTAACTTAGAGTTTAATGAGAAACTAGTATTATACAGTAATTTAAATAAGACAATAGAGGTTTACGGTAATGAAACTGTTAAGAAACTTATAGCAGGACCTGAAAGAGCATTAGCTGTTTATGGAGATCACTACACGGCATTCATTACAGTTCCTATAGAAAAACAGCCGCCAACAGTAGATAGGATTCTTATTGAGATAGCATATCCTAAAGATTGGCTTCCTGAAAATGTTGTCCCTTGGATCATTATATCTTTTACTTCTTAGGAGGGGTTATTAGTGAAGGCATTCTAAACATTCTTTTTCAAAATGCTCCATGCGAATACAGCATGTACTAAAGCCTTTACCTTCAGTATCCTTAAGTTCTAATAATATGTAATCCTTAATTTTCTTCACAGATACATCTTCAGTTTTTTGACAAGCTTAGACACTGTTATATGATACGTCTTATCTCTGTAAATAATTTTTATAATAGCAGTATAGGTGTCGTTAACTTTACTTGAATGTTCTATATGTGCTTTAATACTAGACATAATGACCCACTTCTCTAAATATTCATGGTATAAGTTTTAGTAAAATGTTTCTAATATTGGCGTTAGAAATTTTTATTTTCTTACAATATAGTTCCAGCTTAAACCTATGAATATCAGTGAAAGTAATGCAATAATCGATGACAATGCTCCCAAACCCATTATTATTCCCATAGCTGCATAGTATATTTTAAAGAAGCCTGAAATCATTGTTATAGAAGCATATATTACCGATATTATTAGTACGGTTAATGCTGAAGCCAAACCTAGTTTTAACCCTAACATTTTCTTTTTAACCATTAAAACCACTGATGTTAACGCTAAAATACCTAAACCTATGTAAATCCCTATAATAAGTGAAGCAAGCATTTTACCTATTCCAGGCTTTATATAAGGTAATATTGGTGGCTCAATAACTCTTGAAGCTAACACTATGTATGGTATTGTTAATAATACTCCAAGCAATGTTAGCAGCGATGCGGAGGTAATAACATATCCTGGCTTACTATATTCTATGAACGGTGATTTTCTGAAATAATAGTGCAGCAGCATGGTAAGTAAAATTACAGTTATGATTATAGGTGTTGCAAAAGCTATGGTAGAATCTAGGCCTCTTAAAACCATTATCGTTGTTGTTAATTCTAAATCTGATGTTAAATCTAGCGTTGAACCTCCATACTCTAAAACAGTTATCCAGAGCTCGTTTTCTTTAAATAGATTTGCTAATCTGCTATCTACTTCTTTGAGCTTACTTAGGCTAATTACATCTTCCACTATGAATTCGAATTTAGCCTTAAGTACAGGTTCGCTACGTATTCTCTCCTTAGACACTATAAACAGCTTTATCTTCGTATGTCCTTGGCTTAAACTTGAAATTTTGAGCGGATAATATATCCTGTCAGATTTAAAAATGTACACTAAGGGTGCTATAGTCTTGATCCTAGTGAGTTCCTTAATGGTTACAATATCTATTACAAAATATTTGTATCCCCTTCTGATATAGTCTTCGAAAACATCCTTAGTTACTTCAGGTTTTTCTAAACCATGTTCATGTGCATAACTTATAATCCATTTTTCAAGATCTTCTCCACTATCGGCTCTCACAACAGTTATGAAGTGTGGTCCGATGGTTATTTGGAATTCTATAATAACTTTCTCTCCTAAACCAGCATATTCGAAAGCAGGTCTAATGATGGCTTTTCTCGAAATTCTAGAATTAATGTAGTTAACCAGAGTTCTAAATGATTCTTCAGATCCCTTCTCGATCTTAGGCAGTGAAGGCAAAGGCAGGATTTCTAAAACTTGGACTTCACCTTTAAATTCACTAGGGCTTACTATTTCCCCCATTAAGTCGTTGGATAGAATAAGAACTTCAACACTACCATTCCATCCGATTATAGCTTTCTGCCCGGGTTCAAAAATGGTAATGTATTCGCCGAAAGGAATAACACCTTTATCGCAAGCAGCAGGTTTAACGGCAAATACAGACAAGGTGAAGACAAGTGCAATTACTATAATGAATACTTTCTTAAATTGCATAAACGCACCTACTTCTTGTTAAGAAATCTTATTATATAAAATTAGAGTTTCGAACATAAAAACATAGCATACAGTAATGTTAATTTGATTTACAATAAAGGAAGATAATTTTAACTCATTATTTTGAAACGTCGGCTATTATGGGGCTAATTGCTCTAATAAGCTCCTCAGTTCTGATCTTAATTAAAGCGTAGTGTGAACCCCCGCCAATTAAAACAATGTCTTTAGATAAAATATTAGAATCAGCTACTTTAGGAATATGTTCAAGGCTTGGGGACAGTGGAGATACTTCACCAACATCAAACCCTGTTACTTTCATGACTTCTTCTCTTCTAGCCAATCTTACTTTTTTACATTTTAACAGTTTACGGAGCTTACCGTAGTCAAGCATTTTGTCCCCACTAAGCAATATGGCATAAGGTTTACCGTCAGCAATAACAATTAACGTTTTAATAATTTTGTCTTTAGGAAAACCTGAGACCTTAGAGGCCATATCAACAGAAATAACTTTGCCTTTAAAACGAAGAATTTCAGCATTGATATTTTTACTCTTAATAAACTCTTCAATGGTATTAACATTGCTTCTCATAGATTATCTCCTCCCTAATGATTTATCTCTTCAATCTAAAAAGCATTATTCTTCCTTATAATAGTATATACTATCAGGTCTCAAATGAAATACAATAGATGGGATTTTAAGTATTAATGAACAAGTTAAGCAATAAATTTCATAGGCTCTCTTTACGGTATTTTCCCTATCTCTATTTTAAGCTGTACTGCTATTAATATTAGCAACATTATTGTTATTATTTTCAATATTAGCCCTACGGTTCTGCTGTACGGTTTTGGTATTGGTTTGTTTGAAACTATTGAGGTTCCATAGTCTTCTATTAGTGCTTTTTTATCGATTTTAATCGCCGACAATGTTAGTACTATGTCTCCGCTTGAACCTGCTGTATTCATTATAAACATTGTTGATAGTATTTCTTTAGCCAGTATATTTGGTGTTATTAGCGCTAAGATTAATGTTATTGTTGAAAAAGCTATTAGCGGAGTTAGGGTTATTGTTATATAATGTTTTCTCATTATTCCATCCTTAATCCTAACATAGAATACTGGAGTAAATTTTACCCTACCATATCCTATTTTAGCCTTATAACCTAACATTATTGCTGACGCTATATGTACTAACTCATGAATAATTACGGTTAAAACTAATGGAACTATAATTTTTAAGGTGAAATCTAATGTTGTATAGAAGGTTATTTCCGACACTACAGTGTTAAAAATGATTGTCAATGACGCTACAAGCAATATCACCGATATTGATGTAATATCCCATACATAATTTTTTAAGTCTAAAGAATACTTGTATTCCACCATTACCTAAACACTGCTCACTTTTATCTCCAATGTTCTTTTACTATACTTTTCTATTTTTTCTTCTAAAACTTCTACACCTATACCGGGTTTTTGAGGTACCGTTATTGTTCCATCATTATTCAGCGTCCATGGTGGTTCTACAATGTCTTCCTCATAGTATCTATTTGATGCCGAAATGTCGTTAGGATATTTTATGTTAGGTAAAGTTGCTAATGCTACTTGAAATCCTCTACCAATACCTGTTTCAAGCATTCCACCTATCCACACAGGGATGCCGTGTTTTAACGCATAATCATGTATTGCCATAGATTCTTCTATTCCTCCAACTCTTGCAGGTTTAATGTTTATTATTCTACAGCTTCCAAGCTTTATTGCTGCTTTAGCATCATAAATTCCTTTAATACTTTCATCAAGGCATATTGGTGTTTTTATTTTGAGTTGTAATTCAGCATGTTCAGCTAAGTCTTCATAGTGTAATGGCTGTTCAACCATTAGTAAGTGGTATTTATCTAGTTCTTGGAAAATATCTACGTTTTCCAGTGTATATGCTGCATTAGCGTCTACATGTAAGGGAATATCGCCAAAAACTTTTCTTATCATTTTCACAGGTTCTATATCCCATCCATGCTTTATTTTTATTTTAATCCTTCTATATCCTTCGTCTAGAAACTTAGATACTGATTTGAGAAGAGAGTTCATGTTACCTATTATTCCTATACTCACACCACTTACTATTTTTGTCTTAACTCCTCCTAAGAGAGCATATAAAGGTTTATTTTTAATCTTAGCTAAGAGATCCCATAGAGCCATTTCCAATCCTGCTTTAGCCATCATGTAGCCTCTAACTTTAGAGACAGCATTTAAAAAATCCGCGGGTTTACTAAAGTCTACTTCTAAAAGCTTGGGTGCTAAAAATTCTTTTACAATATATAATGATGTTTCTACTGTTTCATAGTGATAATATGGGTTATCATCTACTGGTATTTCTCCCCAACCTATTTCACCGCCTTCCTCCTCAACTTCGACTAATACGCAATGCCTGTCAACGGTTTTTGCGAAACTTGTTTCAAAAGGTGTCTTAAGTTTCATAACTACATGATGTAATTTTATCTTCTTTACCTTAATTGTCCATCACCTATGCTTATACTTTCCATGGAACATTGCCTTCAAGAATATTGTTTAAACTCTCTTTCCAAAACACGTAAAAGTTTCTTCTTTTACCTTTTTCAATCTCTGAAATAAACTCTGTAACTACATATCCTTTTGAAAGATATTTTTCAAAAACTTCTCTTAACCCGTATCTCCATTCTAAAAGAATGTTCCTATGCGGTTTTAGCTTGTTTACATCGCTCGGTATTTCAACGACAACTACTTTTTCATCAGTATCTAAATCATATTTCTTTAGTCTTCTATATTCTCCCTTATCCTCAGTTTCCGTTACCATAACTCCTCCAGAATTTAATACCTGTCTTATTGTTGGTGTTTCCAATTTCCTTTGTAATTTTAACTCTACTCTCTTACTTTTAATCCACCATTCAGCTTCAAACCTATCTGTAGGCATACCGATGTTTATTTTATCTCTTAATTCGCCATAATAGTCTCTATGAAATTTCCTAACAATCACGCCCAGCTTCCCAATATTGAATTTGGCGTTAGGTCCTTGTAAAGGATCGTAGGTCCATACGATTAGGTCTAATTCTTGTTTGAGGACGTACTCTCTCTGTTTAAGCTTAAGAATATATCCTAACCCCTTATACCTATATTCTCTAATAACTCCAGCTATGTGGCTGTAGTGAAATACTTTATTACCAAGATATCCTGGTATGCCGAAAACTAGTCCTACAGGTTTGCCTGTATTTTTCTCAAAAGCTCCTAAAACTAAGCCTCCATGGCGATCAGCTGAAATAAGCATATGGTAAGTTACTGCTTCACTATAGTCCGGCATACCCCATATTTCGATTTGTACATCCATAAGCTTCCTATATTCATCAACATTTCTCGGTCTTCTTATCTCAATAACTTTGCCGTTTAATTCAATTTCATATACGTCCGTAGAAACCACCTTACCAGGTTTAAGTAAGTTATAGGCTACTTTCTTGTAAAAACAGCAGTATATCCCGTATATATTATATTGTATGTACCCTTATAGTTCCTAGAGAACATTATATGCGCTTTAAAACCTGTACAGTGACCTGCATGCACTGTTTTCACATTTTCTTCATGGAGTCCTCTTATTGTCTTCTCTATTCTTTCTTCTGAAGCATCTACTAAATGTAAGCCGCCAATAATAGCGTTAATACTTGTTTCTTTTGTTAATTCTTTAACATACTTTACTATGTTAACTATACCTGCATGGCTGCATCCAGTAACTAAAACAAGCCCTTCATTTTTAACGTTTATAATAAGAGATATATCGTCCATTAACATATCAGGAATAAGTTTACCTGAGTCATCTAAGGTAAACGTTTCAATAGGTTTCTCAAACTCTGTTCTCCTAGGCACTTCCCCAGTAATTAAAACTCCCTCAACAAGCTCCAATGGGTCTTTAGTAAGAACAAAATTTGCTCCATACTTCTCTAGAACATCTTTTTTGAAAGGCATTCCTGCATCTCTTAAGTAAGGTTTTTTAACAAGATTAGGTTTGAAAAGCAACGGATGAGCTATAATATAAACCTTCTTTTTAATGTGTTTGAGTATTCTAAGTAGTCCTCCTGTATGATCATAGTGTCTATGGGATAAGACAATGTAATCTGTATTGGCTAAATTTATACCTAGCTTCTTAGAATTGAAGATTATAAGTTTTCCATACTGTCCAGTATCGAATAATATATTTTTCACAGAATCTTCGACAGCAACTTCGATAAATGCTGAAAAACCATGCTGTCCCACAAGGCCGGATCCGTAACCAGCATAGTCATCAGCAAGTATAGTTATTTTAACGGAGTCTACACCATCTTTCATAATAGCACCGGTTATTGTAAATTATTTTGAGCAATAAAAATTTATACAATGGTATTATTAGTAGGAGATAAAAATATTGTACGAAGTAAAGAATTTATAAATACATCCGATGGTATTACCCTAAATATTTTAGATTATTGTCGAAACATTACTTTGTAGACATCTTTATAAAGATATTTAGGTATTCTTAGAGGAAATTCAAATATGTTAGTTTAGCAAAAATAAGGGACAAGTATTCCCGGAAAATCCTTGTTTAAGGTGGTTGACAACGGAATATTATTGTCTATATAAAGTCGACGATAATGGCAAATGGAAAACAGTAATTGTATTTAATAATCCTCCAAGAAACATTAAGGACCTAGGAAACAAGCTTAAATCCGTTTTAAAATGCAGTGTTACTGTTAGAAAGAAATACATTATAATAGATAAGTACGTGTTAGAATACAGGATAGCAAGAATCATAGAGGAATACATTACTGCAAGGAGTAGACCTAAAGTATATAGGTTTTTAACTTAAAACATATCTCTACTTTGCCTTCCTTACTTTATTTAAGCTAGTTTTTAACCAGTACGTATAATAGTAAATGCAAAACAGTGTTTCGTTTCAAGGTGATGTAGTTGAATATTAAAGCTATATTTTTCGATATTGGGGGAACATTGTATAAAGAGAAGAAATTTGAAATAGCTCCATGGGCTTCTAAATTATCCTCTTTTCTCAAGAAACAGTGTCTTTCTATAGCTCCGGATAAGATCTATTCAACCTATGTTAACGTTAGAGACGAGCTAATCAAGTGTGCTATTGATAGTATTGAGATATGGCATTTATCTATTCTAACATTAACTCTTTCTAAGTTGAACATAATACCTAATCCCCGCTTAGTTATGGAAGCCTATAAACTGTTTACTGAAAGTCTTTTGGAAATAATGGAGCCTTACAACGGAGTTCATGAAATTATGGAATGGTTAAAAAGTAAAGGATTAAAAATAGGTATAGTATCTAATACCGGATCTCATCATTTAATTTACCGTGTTCTTGAAAGAGATGGTCTACTTAAATATGTAGATTCTTTAGTTACTTCGCAAATGGTTTCCTGGAGAAAACCCGATAGAAGAATTTTCCTTTATGCCTGCTCAACGTTAAATGTGAAACCTAGTGAAAGTGTTCATGTAGGTAATGATCCAATAGCCGATGTTCTAGGAGCTAAGAATGCTGGATTGACAGTTATTCAAAAAATCTCAGAACATGCTCTAAAATCTGATTTAGCTGACGCTATTATTATAAAATTAGAAGAATTAAAAAACATTATTGAAAAACTACTACACTTTTCTTGAAATTTGTGATTCTTTTTATTCTTGCTAAATAAGTTAATGATGCAATCATGTTTCGTAAACTAAAAATCTCTAAATATCTATATTAAACATAACATTTTAGACACTGATGAAAAGTTCTCTATAAAAACAATTCTATGGGAAAGTTGAGGCTAAAATGTCTGGAAAACTATTAAGCAGTAAAGAAATTGAAAGGTACGATAGGCAGATAAGGGTTTTTGGTATTGAAGGACAAATAAAGCTTAAGAAAGCTAAAGTAACGGTTACTGGTGTTGGCGGTTTAGGTTCTATTTCTTCACTATATCTTACAGCTATGGGTATAGGTAAATTAGTTATTGTAGACCATGGCAGATTAGAGTTGAGTAACCTAAATAGGCAAATACTTTATAGAACAGGAGATATTGGAGAATTTAAAGCTAAACTAGCTGCTCAAAGACTTAAAGAGCTAAATCCCAATGTTAATATAGAGTATTCTACTGAAAAAATAACCAGTGAAAACATTTATGACTTCATTAAAGAAGCAAATGTAGTTATTGATGGTTTAGATAATTGGAAAACAAGGTTTATAGTAAATAAAGCATGCATAGAACTAAATAAGCCCTTTATTCATGCAGGAGTTCATGGAGCCCATGGCCAAGTACTCGTAGTTATGCCAGGTAGGGGACCTTGTTTAAGATGCATTATGCCACAAACACCATCTCAAAGAGAAAAAATACCTATACTTCCAACAACACCAGCAGTACTAGCCTCCTTACAAGTAACGGAGGCAGTAAAAATAATTACGGGCTATGGTAAGCCAGCAATAGGGAAACTAATGCTATACGATGGCTACTCGATGAGCTTCCATGAAATACCTGTTTCGAGAAGAAAAAACTGTCCAGTATGCGGAAACATATAGCATTTAATACGTTATTTTCAGCAAAAACACATCTCCATATTTCTCACTAAGATATACTAATGTTATGGAGGATTTCTTGCTGAGCATGAATATGATAAGTGGCTTAGGGTTAAAAGGTAAAGGCCCTTTACCATTAGACCATGATCTCATAAAACTATGGAGTAACTTACTTACCCTATTGCGGAAACCTACAGTTACATAATTTGATTTTAAAGGACCAAACTTATTACTCATATAAGATCCTATTTCATACCATGCAGTAAGGATATCTTCTACTGATAAAAGATGTGGCGTATAGTGTAATGTACTGTCTCCAAAACCTATGAACTCGTATGCTTCAACGTTTTCAGCGTCAAGTATTGAGGTTAAAACGTAACTGGAATCTCCTTCAGGAACAACTAAAGCTCTTTCCGATGAATTGGTTATCAGTAAGGTAATAGGTAGGGTAAGTTTGATAGTAGCTAAGTAGAGCTTACATATCTTATAGGACGCATTAAAACATGGTAAAGGAGTATGCGGGTCAGAACAATCCGTCCAACAAACTCTGTTTATCTTACCTCCCCAAAAACAATCCCTTAGCTTACTTAACGATATAGTGTATGGCTTCTCTACGAGAAGCTTCTCATAGTTTGTAGTAAGTGTTGAAGGTGCTACGTATATGAGGAACATGTTTAGTACGGAAAGCAGTAGGATTATAATTATGCCCAGTGCTGTAACTTTTCTCTTGAAAACCTCAATAATGACATTTTTCCTCTCCATTAATAAGTAAAGAAAGCTTATTGCTAATGTAAATAGCGCTGCTATGTAAGCTATGTAATAGACGTTTGCTATGGGGGATGCAATAAACAGCATAGATAATATTGTTAAGGCTAGTGAGACAAGTAGTAGCCGCTTCCTGAATATACTATTAGTTACTATAAGGTATAGTATAAGTAGGAGTAACGTAACGAGCTCAGCCATGGAAGTTGAAAACACAACAGTATGTAGCAGGTTTATAGAGTAGCGTAATTCACTTAAAAGTCGCCCTAAAGACTCTATACTATATGTTTTTGAGGAAACATAGTGTAGCGCTAAAGACTGTATTACCTTATACGCTCCTAAAAGAAATGGAACCACTAGTAACCTTTTATTCTTCAGCGTTAAAGAAGCAACTAATATTAGGATTAAGAAGATAGCATACGAGAAAACATTAGCAACTACATTAGAATAATAGGGTTCTGAAACGATAAATGCAATAAAATTACAATCTTTAGAGCAAATACCTTGAAGCCAAACTCTTGGGAACTCTGGTATGATAAGTGCCATAGCATAAATTATTAAGGCTATAATAGTAACATACATGAAAATGTCCAATACTAATCCTGAGTAGGTTTCTCTCTCTTCTGAAAACATTACATGCTACTGTATATGTAAAGATGCTAAAAAACGTTACTTAGCTAAAGTATACGTAATTTATGTCAAACAAATTTATGAAAAACATATTTTAAAGAGTGCCCTTTGAAACTATTTCAAGGTAGTAGCATATGGTTAAATGTGCGATATTTGATGTTGACGGTGTTATTTTCGATATTTCAGATAGGATTAGAGCTGTTCTAGAAGAACTAGGTGTTGAAAGTTTAGATAAAATTAAGTACAATATCAAACTTAGAAACAAATTCTGGAAAATATTTTTATCTCCCAAATACATGTACTTGGATAAACCTAGATTTGATGTTATAAATTATATGCATGAGCTTAAAAGGAAAGGATATAAAATAGTTATAGTTACTGGTAGGGTTTTAGAAACCCAAGGCGAAGAAACAAGGAAGCAACTAGAAAAGTACAGTGTACCATATGATGAAATATATTTTAGAAGAAGAAAAGATAAACGTAAAGACTATGAATTAAAAACATCAATTATTCGATGGCTAATATTTAAAGGCTATGAAATAGTAGAGGTACATGAAGACTCTGAAGAAGTAATCAGCAAGCTTAAACAAATAATACCGAATGCGAAATACTATCTCTATTAAAGCTTACAGAGAAATAAGCTACGACAATATTTTCCTAAGCTTAGCCATATCTACAACATTATCTACTCTATATTTTCTCTTTCTAAGAAAGCTAACTAATTCGCTATCAAGTGTTAAAAAGTAAGCATCAAGGGTTATAGAGCAAGCATATGCAATGTTATCTAAAAAATCTCTATGCCCGTTTAACCACATCTGAGATGCTAATGTAAAAGCCTGAACATCGGGATTTATGATTTCAATAAAAGTTCCTGAAAGAATTGCCCCTAGGCCTTTAATAGCTTCAACAGGTAGGCTATTTAATCCCTGTTCTCTAGCTTTCTTCAGAACTTTACCCGTAAGTTCAATAAGCATTGGAGAAGGATATAGGAGCGATACTTTGCTAGATATCTCTTTGAGAAAAGCTAAATCATCTCTGCTAACTTCTTTAACCTCAACTCCTAATATGGGAAGTAGAAACGATGTATCCAAAACTACTTTAACCTTTCTCAATAATCTCAGCCTGCATTTTAGAAGAAAATTCTTCAATCTCCTTAAGGCTTGTCTTAGCCCACTTCTTAACTTTTAAAGCATATTCAAAGGGATTTATCACAGGCTCAACTACTAGCCTACCATCTTCGATACGGTAAAGAATTAAATCCCCTTCTTTAACCCCTATCGCTTCAAGCAGCTCTTTAGGAGGATAAAGAACATATCTCTTACCAACTCTGCCAGTAAACAACTGAACCAACCAGATATAATCATGTATAAGCTGAAATATAAGATTTTTCTTTTAGGAGAAAATCTATACATACTATGCTTAATAAGCTAGTTAACACTTAACCTTCAGATAAAATAAGGGCGTTAAACAAACTGTTTTACTATATTACATTTTCCAAGCATTCTTTCTTAACCAGCCTCTTCTATTTTCGTAAGCGCTAAGTATGCATTGTCAACATAATATATTCCGAAAGCGTTGTATAATATATCATCTAATATAGCATCTTCTACTCTAACTAAAAGTTTGCTTTTAGGGTTATAGTAGCAATGGGGAACTCCGTCTAAAATTATGTTTCTTGACTCATCAAGTACAATTCTCTTCTCAATATTGGGGCCGATAAGTATCATTTCCTTATCCTCTTTTAGAACCTTTAAACAGGGTCCATAAAATTCCTTACCATGATAATTAGCTAGTACTAAGGTGCAATTTCTGATATGTTTCTTTAATTCTAATTCTTCTACAGGAACATCGCTACTTAACGTGTAAATCCATTTTCCGATAAAATTATCTTTTACATCATAAACATAACATGTTTTAGTATCAATCTTTAATATTGCAGAACTTGAGAACAATTTTTTAGACTCAAAATACTTGAACATAACCGTGAAATTAACATATAAGTATTCTTCAGTAAAATTTAAGAAATCAATAATTATCTTTCCATCCTTAACGAGTATAGCTGCAACCTTACTTTCACTAGGTATAGGTTTAAATGAGTTATTCCTCTTTAAAAACACTAAACCATCATATGTTATGAAGGAGTAGGTTAATTTCTTGTATTTATAGGCTTCTATAAGACATTTCTGGGAAGACTTTTTACTTAATCCCATAGTATAAATGAAGAGCATAAGTATAGTAAGTATGATTAAAGAAAGAATAAAAAACTTAATCTTCTTTGACAATACCATTTTATTTGCCCATAATCTTTTTAATAAGATTTATTATTTTACCTTTTAATATCTCGAAAATACTTTCTTCAGAAGACTTAGTGGGTTGTATTGTTGGATATTTTTTAACTGAAATATATTGTGGAACAGGCATCCTGCCTGTAGGTACTCGATATATTACCTCATTTTGCGTTTCAACTTTGAAGTATCCTCCTACTGCATAACTATGCCTATACTTTTCCTTACCCAACACGTTTACCTCATTATAACATATTTTGGTTAAAAATTTTAAATTTTATTAAAGTGTTTCTTTTTCAGTCCGAGGTTCATTCAGCATATTTGGACTTAGCCACTAGCGGTTTCATCATATCCAATAATTATCTATTTCTTCCATGTTTAAACTGTTGCTGTCAGAGTCTTTTTATATGTCTGATTCTAATATATTGGTTTGGTGTATGTTTATGGGTCTGACTGTTGAGGTTAAGGTTGGTAGAAAACGTACTATTGTTATTCCTAAGGCTATTGCTGAGTCTTTAGGTATTGTTGAGGGTGGTAAGGTTATTTTGAGAGTTGAGAAAGATAAGTTGGTCGTTGAGCCTATTCCTAACGCTATATGGTTAGCTTTACATGGTGAAAAAATTGCTAAAATAAGCTGGAGAGAGGTAGAGGAAGCTAGTATTAGAGAGCAAGAAAAGATACATTGGCGTAATAAAGAGTAAAAGTCAAGAAGATCATCTAAGAGGGGGATGAAGAAAATATGTTGAAGCCTAAAATACTAATAGACACTAGTTTTATCTTGCCTTCTCTAGGTTTTGCTGTTGAACAGGAAATTATTAAGGCCATAAAATATTTTAGGTTTTTCGAAATTTTCTATTCAGAATTAAGCCTTCTCGAAGCTTCATGGAAAATAGTCAGACTTGGTCTGTTTGGAGAGATAGAGACCATATTGAGGGGTATTAGGGCTGTTAAAGAAACGTATTTTAAAGTTGAGATCCCTGCTAAAGCATATGCTTTAGCATATAAAATGTGGATAAATGGGCATAAAGATATGATAGATAATTTACTTTATTCAACAGCTTACGTTTTAAATATGAAGTTTTTAACGGTCGACGAGAAACTTATTTCCTTCCTTAAAAACATGAGATACCCTGTAAATAATATAATTATTTCTCCTAGAGAGCTGAAGGCTATGGCTGGTAAGATGTAGTTTTATGGTAGTTTCTGAGCTATTTGCATCATTGCTTCCGTGTAACTTGGCCAGTCTAGGAGTGATTGTGTTGCTGGCCATATGTAATTGTTTATTATGTATGGTGCTCCTATTCCTAAAAGTATGCATGCTATTGCTAGGATCACTACAGGGCCTGTAAGTAGCGGGTGGTCTTTAATTTTCTTTTTAGCGTATTCTTCAGGCATGGGTTTAACGAAAATCGTATACACTAGTTTTAGATACGCTAAGAACGCTATTACGCTTGGGATAATTACTATAGCTACCAATGGTAGCACTCCTGTGGCTATTAACGCACCGTAGAGTAGGAATTTGCTTATAAACGCGTTTAACGGGGGTATTCCAGCTAAAGAGAAAGCACCTATTATGAAAGCCAAAGTGGTTATAGGCATTGCTCTACCTATTCCTGAAAGTTTTTCAATATCTCTCGTTCCAGCGTAGTGAATATATGCTCCTGCGGCCATGAAGAGCAGTGCCTTAGCTACTGCATGGTTTACTATATGGTATGTTGCTGCTAATGCTCCAAATGCTGAGCCTAATCCTAAGCCAATGGCTATATATCCTATGTTAAGTATTGTGCTGTATGCTATAAGCCTCTTAATATCTTTTTGTATGAACATAAGTATTGCTCCAAGGAAAGCCGAGGAAACGCCCATAACAAATATTGCTAGTGAAGCTAACCTATGCACGGATGCTATGGCTTCTGAAGCTGTAAATATTGTATATAGGAATCTAGCTATAGCGTAAATACCGACCTTAACAACTAAGCCTGAAAGTAAAGCAGATATAGACGATGGTGCAGCAGCATGTGCATCTGGAAGCCAGAAGTGGTTTGGAAAAAGTGCTGCCTTAAATGCAAAGGACCATAGAGCAAAAACTATGAACAATGCCATACCGTAATGTATTATTCCAAACGGTAAACCTGTAACAGGAACTTCTATGTTTCTAAACTTTAAAGCCATATCAGCCATGTTTAACGTTCCTAAGGTTCCATAGGCGAAAATTATTGCTGTAAAGTACATTGTTGTAGCTAAAGCTCCAAAGATAGCATATTTCATAGCAGCTTCAATAGCTATTCTATCGTATCTTCTAAAAGCTACAAGAGCATATGCTGAAACAGCAGTAACTTCTATCATAACGAATAAGTTGAAGAAGTCGCCAGTATACATGCATCCAAGCATACCGGCTTCTAATCCTAAAAACAATGTATAGTACCATTGTACACCGTCGTCAAATTCTAAATATTTAATACTGTATATTGCTACTAGGAACATTATAGATGAAACCACGACTCCAAGTAATCCATTAAATCTATCGACTTCGTAGACTATTCCAACAGGCGGCGGCCATCCACCGAAGGTATAAACCAGCGGCTTACCTACTTCAAATACTTTAAACATTAGCTTATATGTTAGACACATTACTAGGAATGTGAATAACGCTGTATAGACTTCCCATGCTCTTCTATTTTTCGTTATAAGCTGTAGTAGTGGTAGTGTAAATGCTCCTGTAGCTGAAATTAAAACTGCAAGTCCGGGTAGGGATGCGGTTACCATGTCGTAGTTTTGAATAATGTATTCAACCATCACATATCACCTTAATCAAAAATTTTCTTAGCATATTCTTCAAATGTTTTAGATATTGTTTTGTAACAGAATTCTTCTTCAACGCCTTTAACAT
>Ga0190363_1000127_pt1 | contig 42570 bp, 41 predicted proteins | sample 48721867_MG_FD_161272 | JGI IMG/M metagenome (GOLD analysis project Ga0190363, IMG submission 161272) | Hydrothermal vent microbial mat bacterial communities from Southern Trench, Guaymas Basin, Mexico - 4872-18-6-7_MG | ecosystem: Environmental > Aquatic > Marine > Hydrothermal vents >... | reverse complement strand
ATTATATGGTTTGAGAGGTAAAGAATTACATGATAAGATTATGGAGTTACTTGAATTTGTTGATTTAAAACAATATGCTCATAAGCAGGTCAGATACTTTAGTGGTGGTATGAGGCGCAGGTTGGAAATAGCTAGATCCCTACTTCATGAACCAGAATTGTTGATTTTAGATGAACCCACTATTGGCTTAGATCCTCAGTCTAGGGCTAAGATATGGGATTATATACGTGTGTTGAAGAAGGAGCATGACATGACTATTCTTTTGACAACGCATTATATGGATGAGGCTGAAGAGCTTGCTAATAGGATAGCTATAATGGATCATGGCAAGATTGTTGCCATGGGGACTGTTGAGGAATTAAAGGCTATGCTCGGTAAAGACGTAATATACTTAACTTTAGAGGGTGATGCTAGAGGGTTCTGTGGAAAACTAGGTTTCGCCAAGAATTGCAATGTGATAGGTGAGAATAGGGTCGAGTTACTTGTTGATAATGCCCCAAGGTATCTACCTGAAATATTTAATATAGCATTAACGAATGGTGTAGGAATTCGTGAAGTAAGCTATAGGAGGCCTACACTTAATGAGGTATTCTTGCATCTTACAGGTAGAGAGTTGAGAGATTCTTTGGAGGAAACACCATTACCTTCTCGGAGATTTCCGCATAGAAGGAGGAGGGTCTAGATGAAGATGAATAGGGATCTAAATGCTTTAACTGCTCTAGTTTATAGGCAGTTGAAGAGATGGGTAGTTTCAAGATCACGTATAATATCTATCATTATACAACCGCTATTATGGATAGTATTTCTTGGCCTAGGGTTTGGCGCTGTATTTAGTGCTCAAAATATAGATCTAACATCTATTATTGGTGATTCCTCAATTCCAAACTATATTAATCCGTCAGATGTAAGAAATATGTTGTTTAAATATTTTACAACAACCTTTGGAGGAGTAAACTATATAACGTTTTTAATAACGGGTATGGCTGCGATGACGGTGTTCATTGGTAGCTTTATATCTGGTATAAGCGTTATTTGGGATAAGCAATTTGGTTTCCTTAAGGAAACACTGGTTGCGCCAGCTAGCCGTAAAATCATTATTCTTGGGAGAATTATTGGAGACTCCATAATAAATACAGTACAGTCGCTAATAATCATATTACTTGCACTACTTATAACGAGCCAGATAAATCCATGGGGTATACCGATTGCACTACTGTACATATTTTTGATGTCCCTTGGATTTACTGGAGTAGGTGTGACAATGTCTCTTAAATTCAGTAGTATGGAAGGCTTTCAAATGATCATAAACCTATTGACCATGCCATTAATGTTTTTAAGCGGAGTATTCTACCCCATAAACACTATGCCTAATTGGATGAAGACTATTGCAATTATTAATCCACTAACATATTGTGTTTATGGAACAAGATACTGGCTTGCAGGCGTAGAAACAGGACTTAGCTTCATGAACCCCATAACTAGCTTAGCAATACTAACAATATTCATGACAGTATTTACAGCAATAGCTATGGCTTCATTCAATAAAGCGACAATCGAAGACTAAACTTTATTACCACACATTTTATTAGATAATTAGACAAATACAATAGTCCTTCACAAGGAATGCCAAGTATTCCTATTACTAATGACCGCTTATACTTATTAGCTCTAAAGTATTCAAATAAAATAATTTAACTATTACGTATTAAGTTTTACAACAAAGTTATTCCATACCATTCAAGCTAGTGTCTCATTATTAAACCCAGTTATTATTACATCTATAAGATTCTTCAAGAAAATTTTTCATCTATATCTTTTGGTGGTCTGAGCACATAGCACATTAGCCCTCTGAAGAATGCTCTGAGAGCAACTTTTGCTTTAGTAGAAATTTCTCCGAACACTCTTTCAGCCATGATGTTTATTCTCTCTTCACATAAACTTTTTATAACATTAGCTATTTCCTGGAACAGTGTTTCTAAAGCCAACGTATGTAAGAGAAGGCCTCGCTGGATCGGGTCCCTGTACTTATCCATATAGCCCCTGCCAACGCATTCCAGCATACTTCTACCACTTAAGTCTCTTTTTAGACAGGAATCAATGATTCCTAAAGGGAGGCTTAGCTTAGCTACTTCTACTATTATGATGAACTGGTGCTTTGAAAACTATGTTTTGAGAAAACCTTCATTGCAGCTAATATAATCCTTTCCCTCATAAGATCTTTTTCCTTAATCACTGCTTACCATCTGTATCTTTAAGTATTCTCTTTATAATGTGTGCAACGGGTGTAGAGCGAGAGCTTATGCATACTATAAGGGTTCAATTGCCCCTAGCTCAGGAGAATTATATATAATCTCTAAGGTATTGGAATGGGCTTCGGGCGTAGCAAAAGATAAAATATCTATCTCTCTAAAACAATGCTGAAGCCCTAAATGTTTTTACTTGGTTATTTTTCGTTAGTGGACCATTACTTTCCTACCTAGTACGTCTCTGCCTAGTATCAGCTTAGTACTCCTATCTTCGTGAAGGAACAATTATTTCCTGCCAACATATAGGCCGTATCCTAGGTGCTTGTAAAAGTTCTTTAAAATGTTCTTAGAGGGCCAACACTTTTTTAGGTATTTTCTAAATGCAGAGTTTCTAATGTATAAAAATAAGAACTTAAACCAGCCTTTTACAAAATCTTTTAAACCAATATATTTCATTTCCTCTAAAAACTGACTTGCCATGTTAATTTTGTGGATCTTTACCTCTACATTTTTTAATCCAGAATTCTCTAACAAACTCTTCCAATCACTAGGGGTTTCCAGTTTAGCACCGGTAATGCTAGAGATATATTCAACAAACTCTGCTGAAGGCTCCTTTACCCAAGTTGCTTCATTAAACCCCACATACCCACCAGGCTTCGTTACCCGCACACACTCGGAGAGAGCTCTTTGTTTATCTAAAAATGCAAGTACGCTCTCACCAATAACTATGTCAAAAAGGTCGTTTTTAAATGGAAGCATATGCGCATCCGCAACCACGAATTCAACCCTATCCTCTACATTCTTTCTCTTCGCCCTTTCCTTCGCCTTCACAACCACTTCTCCAGAAACATCAACACCAACCACTTTACAACCATACTTTCTAGCAACATAACAAGCAGACACACCAAGACCACAACCCACATCCAAAACACATTTACCTTTATTAACACGACATAACCCAATCAATTCTTGAGTAGCCCTAAAACCTCCAAAATGCGGCTTCCTAACCCCCCAATACTCCTGCAGTTTAAAATAAGAAAACCCCGCCTCTGTTAAATCTAATCCCTTCAATTCATTGACGTTTTCTCCCAAATACGGAACCCCCACTATATGCTTATTCTTTATCTTTAACTCTATTTTACCTTTCAATTCTTTATTGTTATTACATAGGTTTGAAGATAAAGAACTAATAACTGTTTTGGTGACTTTCAATTCTTTATTGTTATTACAACATGATTAACGCTTTAGTTTCACCTTCAAACCAAGAGAACTTTCAATTCTTTATTGTTATTACTCGGCGATTTATTCTTTAGGAACAATTTTGGCGTTTACTTTCTTTCAATTCTTTATTGTTATTACTTTTGCCAATCCCCAGCCTCTCGGCATTCCTTGGCTACTTTCAATTCTTTATTGTTATTACTTTCCAAACATTTTATTTATCACCATATCAACATGTTAAAATGTACTTTCAATTCTTTATTGTTATTACATCATACTATGTAGGATGGAAAAACAACATAGGAAACGTCTACGTCTTTCAATTCTTTATTGTTATTACGGTTTTTCGGCTGAGGATAAGGCTGTTGCTGAGCATGAGCTTTCAATTCTTTATTGTTATTACACAACAAGAGAAAAAATAATTAACTTCTACAATGTTAGCTTTCAATTCTTTATTGTTATTACAGCTGACGCTTCACTTGTAATTGCGAAAGCCGGTATTAAACTTTCAATTCTTTATTGTTATTACTTATCAATATTGTCTATTCCATATCTTGCAAACACTAAGTCTTTCAATTCTTTATTGTTATTACAGGGAAAAGCACTTTCCGTTTCGGAGATTTCTTTCTCTAACGGAGAACTTTCAATTCTTTATTGTTATTACTACAGTTTGAACCAAGAGAAAACTTTGTTCTAGTATATACTTTCAATTCTTTATTGTTATTACACGCTACAGGCTGGAACTATAGCGTTGTAGCAAAACTCTTTCAATTCTTTATTGTTATTACATAGTAGTGCTTCCTAAGCAGTACAGGCTTATAGCAGAATCCCCTTTCAATTCTTTATTGTTATTACTAAGTTATTCCTAACTGTTCCGCTACTTCCCTCTTAATGAACTTTCAATTCTTTATTGTTATTACCTATTTATATGCTAAAGTAGCTAAGGACATTGAAGATGTTGTCTTTCAATTCTTTATTGTTATTACAACAAAGTACGGAATAAGATACATTATCGAAGATAAATTGCTTTCAATTCTTTATTGTTATTACTTCAACTTGCTTACATAAGTCATCTCTGTCCTTATATGAGCCTTTCAATTCTTTATTGTTATTACTTCTAGTATATCTCGATACTGATGGAAACATTGTTACTACTTTCAATTCTTTATTGTTATTACTACACCTTCAAGTATTAGGAAAATAAGCTTAGATAAATCAAACTTTCAATTCTTTATTGTTATTACAACAGAGATTTTGAAATCAATTATTACTTCGCTTAGTTCCTTTCAATTCTTTATTGTTATTACGATTTGTTCATGGGTGATTGCCAAGCTAAAATGATTCATTCCTTTCAATTCTTTATTGTTATTACCTTTCCACCATGCGAACTCGGGTTCCATTCCTAAAACGAAACTTTCAATTCTTTATTGTTATTACCAGTAGCATACCGGAATACGTTAGCGTAAAAGATAAGCTGATACTTTCAATTCTTTATTGTTATTACTGCTAGTATTAACTTTAAGATAAATCTTCTTAACCGAGTTAGCCTTTCAATTCTTTATTGTTATTACAAGCTGATAGAGCGTCTTAAGGAAATGATTATTACTAAAGACTTTCAATTCTTTATTGTTATTACACGCTTTTCACATTTCAACTACAAGAAGTACCCCTAGGACACTTTCAATTCTTTATTGTTATTACGAACCATTAATTGATGATAATGTCCGGCAACAATAATATTCTTTCAATTCTTTATTGTTATTACATCATTTCTAAGTCCTCAGTTTTGCTAATTCTAGATTTACTTTCAATTCTTTATTGTTATTACTCCGGCTTCGTTAATTCTGAAATCAACAATCAGTTTTAACTTTCAATTCTTTATTGTTATTACGTGAGTTAAACTGTTTTTTAGTTTATTTCCGTGAAAAAGAACTTTCAATTCTTTATTGTTATTACTAGAAGACACGTTTCTTGACATAATGAACTATTGTATAATCTTTCAATTCTTTATTGTTATTACGCAAGGCTTGAGGTGGAGATCAGGAAGCTTAGAGCCATTAAGCTTTCAATTCTTTATTGTTATTACTTCATCAACTGTACCATGCCATTCGGGTTTACTTTCCAGTTCCTTTCAATTCTTTATTGTTATTACAGAAACAAGCCAATACAGAAAGCTCTCGAACACGGCATACTTTCAATTCTTTATTGTTATTACAACAACTGAGACATTAACAGTAATAGTAACTCAAACTCCAACTTTCAATTCTTTATTGTTATTACGACAGGTACACGCTATGGTGCTGTGAAGGACCTAGCAGTCTTTCAATTCTTTATTGTTATTACTCACCTTACTCCTAAGCCCCGCATCAGCACTAGGCTCCTTTCAATTCTTTATTGTTATTACACACTTCATTTCCTCCTCCGGACCTGAATCAGGATTTTTCGCTTTCAATTCTTTATTGTTATTACTTGAACCTTTAAGACCGCGTAGGTGAGGTAATGAAAAACTTTCAATTCTTTATTGTTATTACGCTGAAACATGCTCTACATAAACGGGTTTGTTAATTAAAGACTTTCAATTCTTTATTGTTATTACTCGGAGTTACGGTTTCGAAATCTAAATCACTGGTTAATATCTTTCAATTCTTTATTGTTATTACTTTCACACCTCACCTCCCAAGAGGGTTTTCTGGGCTTGGCTTTCAATTCTTTATTGTTATTACGTTTCTGCGATTACAAGTAACCCGCTTAACTTAAGCTTCACTTTCAATTCTTTATTGTTATTACTGCTAGATTGCCTGAGGATGTTGCTAAGCGTTTGGAAAAGACTTTCAATTCTTTATTGTTATTACAGGTCCCATAGTTTCCTGAAGAAGCTCCTGTGGGTAACGCCTTTCAATTCTTTATTGTTATTACATGTTATTTCGAAGCTTAACTCGCCAACCGTGCTGGAGCCTTTCAATTCTTTATTGTTATTACGTAGAAACGCTTTCAATAGCATCGTTAACATGTTGAATGATCTTTCAATTCTTTATTGTTATTACAGCATTCTTCAAGATAGGGGCTTAGAAGGAAGTAAAGCCTTTCAATTCTTTATTGTTATTACCTGTTGCCACTGGCTTGGTTGGTGCCGGCACCGGCGATGACTTTCAATTCTTTATTGTTATTACGTGTTTCAGCCCCTTCTTTTCCTTCACAAGAAAGTATCCTCTTTCAATTCTTTATTGTTATTACACATTTACTTGCTAAGCAAATGCATTGTAGAACCTAAAATCTTTCAATTCTTTATTGTTATTACTGCTATTCTTTCGTCATTGAACCAACAGAAATCTATATTCTTTCAATTCTTTATTGTTATTACTCGGCTACTCTTTCAAGCTCAGCATTGTTCCAGATAGTGTCTTTCAATTCTTTATTGTTATTACCCCACAGCACAGAGGCAAGAAGCACTGCTGAAGCTTCTTTCAATTCTTTATTGTTATTACAAAGCCTTATCGGGTGATTCGATAATAACAATGTTATCAATAGACTTTCAATTCTTTATTGTTATTACAGCTAAGCCTAAGCCACTGAGCCCACTAGGTGGGTGAGACTTTCAATTCTTTATTGTTATTACGAAGACCCTCCTTAACCCTTTTCAAGACAACGTATTTTACTTTCAATTCTTTATTGTTATTACGATTCCTGATGAGGACTATGAATACTATAACGATATTAGGGATCTTTCAATTCTTTATTGTTATTACTGTTGAAAGCATCGGGGAAAAACTTGCTGAAATAGAGTCTTTCAATTCTTTATTGTTATTACGGAAAATATGAGGAAGGAACTTCAAGCCCAGATAGTAATCTTTCAATTCTTTATTGTTATTACGAATGAAAAGGTGATGCAACATGGTTGATGTGGATGTTGTTTTCTTTCAATTCTTTATTGTTATTACTCCTTTTTCATCTCTACTTACTGCACCATCACAATGCTGTCTTTCAATTCTTTATTGTTATTACGGCTGCAGGAAAACATGCTACAGTATGACTAAAATAACTTTCAATTCTTTATTGTTATTACTAGCCCATTCCCCCAAGCTCTTCTTAATACTAGCTATTCTTTCAATTCTTTATTGTTATTACAACATTTCATCTGTAATTTCTATTTCCCAGCTGAAAGCGCTCTTTCAATTCTTTATTGTTATTACTTTACCATTTTGTTTGTTGCATCCATTTGGTGTATTTCTCTTTCAATTCTTTATTGTTATTACTGTGTTTTGTCATTGTTGGTGTTTGATTATATGTTTTTAAACTTTTCTCTTTTCATTGTCTTAGGTTTTCTGCTGAGCTTTGAAAACCTTATGGTTTATGATTTTCAGCGTGACTATTGCTATGGTTATTTGGTTGCTATAGTTAGTCCGGGAATTTATGGTGAATTTTTGTTGTTTTGTAAGGTATGTTATGGTTTATGTTTACGTGTTTTTAGGTTTCATTTAATTATTTAATGAAGTCTGAGTTGTGAAATACTTTTGTAGTTTTTATTTATTTCTTTTAATATTTATTTTCGTGATTGTTAATGTCTTGTTTTCCTGGATTGCTTCTGACAATATTTACTATTATATTGCATTATTTTATTGTTAGGTTAATGAATAAGGTAAGGTTGAAGTGAAAGATTAAGTTGAGATGTGGTTAGGGGGCTTTCGGATAAAAACAGTTTAATGATGTGGTTGTTTATGTTTAAATGTAAAGATGTCAACTACTTTAATTTATTATTGATAGTACATTTCGTCTATTTTGTTCTTAAGCCAAGCTAGGCTCCAAATAAATCCTATAAATGTTAAGAGTAGAAATACTGTGATTCCTGCTAATATGTAAAGAATGTATTTGACCATGTTTTTCCTTTTATTCAAAAACAATACCTCCTATTGTGTTACATGTGTGGGCATATTTTCCTGTACCAGCATGAAGCACATTTTCTCGGGTTTCTTATAGGCTTTGGTGGTTTCTCTGATGTTATTGTTTTTCTTGTTTCTTCAAGTATTCTCTTTGCTACTTCCATGTTTTCCTGTGTTATTTCGTACTCTATTGTTTTCTCCCCCATTTTCAATATTGCTTTCCTTACTGGCCCCAGTGTTTCCTGTGCTAATAGAGCATATGTTAGTAGCTGTATTTTGTATCTTAAGTGCTTCTTAGACTTAAACTTCTTGTACTCAACTATTACGGGTTTTCCTTTAAAATCGTAAAGTACTTCGTCAATAACACATTGTACACCGTATTTTCGACTTCTAACTTTAACTTGACCTAGCCCTTTAGCTTCCCTTTCCTCTCCTCCTTGCTTCATGCTTTCGGTTGGTGGCTCATGTAATCCGAAGTTAGCTATGAGCCAAGGTATTACTGGGCAGTAAATGTATTGTTTAACAAGCCAAGGTGTAGGTGAAACACTATATGATAACATATGTTTTCTCCTCCCTAAGACTTGTGAAGGGTGTTCCAATAACTTTCATGTGCTGGTATTCGTAAACAGATAAAGGCACTATGTGAACTACGTCTCTCTGCATGTTTATTGTTTTAAATGCTCTTCTTTCAATATCTTTTAATGTTTGGGAAGAAACCTTACCTATAAACATGCTTCTCTGAACCCTAACTAAACCGTGTGCTTGGAGGAATCTTGCGAAATCCTCTCTAACCTTATTGTTGCTTATGTCATAAACCACGATAATCTTAGGCAAGGCTTCATCACCAATCTTCCACGAAGCCTTGGAAAACAGGTGTGTCATCTCTCAAGAAAGCTGCTAGGTTAAATGCTGTTCTCTTCATTGCTTGCTTAAGTGTTAAAGGTTCTCCTTGAACCCTAACTTTTCTTTCAAATCTTTCGATAATGTTTTTAGCTATTTCAGCTCTTGACCTGTAATCTAAAATACCGTATTCTACGTTCGGCACCCAGCCTTTCCTAACCATTTTTAATAAGGTGAAGTCCACTACGCTGCATCTAAACATTTCTACGAAGTCGAAAGCTAGTGTTGGCTTACCGCTTCTATCTACGTGGAGAAATCCGGCATAGGGGTCTAACCCTGCAAGTACAAGTGTTTTCCACGCTTCAGAATACAGTATTCCGTATCCGTAGTTTAACGCTATATTGAATGGGTCGTATCCGTCCTGGTCTCTAATTTGGAAACCTAGGTTTTCTGGAACAAGCTTAGCAACCATTGGCCAATATATTCTAGCTGCTTTAGCTTCTACAGAAACTATTTTCGCCCTTACCTCTTCTAAACCACCCTCTATGTTTTCTAGTTCACTAATGTAGCTTAGTATTTCCTTCGACATTCTTCGAAGTTCAGTGTCGCTCAAGATTCTACCGTATCTCTTAAGAAGTCCTGCTTGATTCCTTATTTTAGCTTCAGCTACTGCTTTAGCTACTTCAACACCCTTACCTGTAAAGTATGCTAAGTACTGTTTTCTCCTAGTGTTAACTGTTCTATTAATGAATGGTGGGTAAACTCTACCTACAGGTTCTCCCCTGTGGTTTAGGAAAACAAGGTCTACACCATGCTCTATAATTGCTCTAACAGCTTTGCTTGTAATTGAAACTCCGCTTGTAGCTACAATTATTTGCTCTAAGTCAACGAGGTTTACGCTTAACTTTTCCTTACCATTAACTACTTTGAGAACTCCTTTCTCAATAGCTACTTTTACTCCGTAATTTGAAATTACCAGTGTTTTCATTTCCCGCAAACACCCCTGAATGGGCAGTTCATGGGGCAACTTGCGGGTTTAGGTGGTTCCATTTCTGAAAGAAGCATATCTATGATTTCATCTCTTTCATCCAGGAACCATCTTCTAAGCTCATTGGATATGTAAACTGGTTTAACGGAGATTTTAGGCCTACTTGAAGGTATTCCGTTAATGTAGACCAGTATTCCGTAGTCGAAAGGTACCTCTAGGTTTGCTTCTAAAGCTAAACTGTACCCTGCAAGTGTTAGCTTGTGGAAGCCGGCTGGTTTACCGTATTTGAACTCTACGATAACTCCTCCTTCAGTAAGTGCGTCTATGGATAAGCTACTGCTTAGTCCAAGGTATGATCCATCAACTTTGCACTCAGTAACCCATGGTGTCCAGCCTATTGCAGGTATGCTTCCGTTAACTGCTTGTGCTTCTTCAGCTTCAGAAGCTACTGCAAGCAACACTGTTTTGTAGAAATCTATAGCCCATTTTTCCTCGCCAACACCTAGCTCCCTTAGTAAATCAATTGTTTTTGATGAGAGTTCTTCGTAAACAATCCATCCCGGATAACCTAGTGTAAGCATTTTCCTTGATTCCGTGAAAACCCAGTGTATTATTTGGTGAACTACTTTCCCAAACCTAAGCTGAGGTGCGCTTTCATAATCAGGTTTCGCTTTAACCACTCTCCTAAGCCATATATCCCTCCTAGTGGGGCAGTATTTTGAGGAAACTTCGCTAACACCTAAGCCAAAGTAGGCTCTAGGCTTAACCGGGGGCTTATCCCAATTCCACCCCCTAAGCTCCTCTTCAACAGGGTCTTGCTTAGCAACCCAGTAGAGTCTTCGAAGAGTTTTCAACAGTATTTTACGGGTAAGCATCATTACCTGACCTCCGTGAGATACTTTTAGCTTAAAATTTAATATTCAACACCATAATTCCTAACCCGAAATTCCCGGATTAATTCGGGATTGGAAAATAAGCTATGTAAATGGTTTCCTAATTAGCTCCCGTTTAACTGTGGGAAACAGTTTAACACCCACTTAAACCATAGTATTAACTATGAAGTCCTACATATTCACTTTAGGATTCCATGAAGACTATGTTGAAAGAAGACTTTACATGACTAAAGCTAGTAGAGGAGACGTAATAATTTTGTTCACATGTAAACCAGCTGTAGGAGCTGTTATTAGAGCTTATGAAAGCTTAAAACTTAGAACAACAAGTCTAGGGATTTCACAACCCCGACTTGTAGAAATAAGTTGCGACAACCCCGCTGAAGCAATTAGTGAAGCAAGAAAGGTAATTAGGGAACTACCTGAACCAATAATAGCTGATTTAAGCGGGGGAATGAGGCTAGCAGTAATACTTGTTTACACAGCACTCCTCCTCGAAAACAAAGAGTTCGAATTAAAAATGCAGTCAGAAAGCGAACCAGCAATAGAAGCAGAAATCCCCTACACAATAATAAAGCTAATCAAAAACCCACTGTCAAGAGAGAAACAGGAAATACTAGCCGAAATCATGAAAAATCCCGGAATCACAGCAAAAGAACTAGCACTAAAACTAGGCAAAAAAGAGAAAACAATACTAAACCACATAGCAGAACTCAAAAAACACCAACTAGTAGTTCAAAAAGGAAAATACTCAGGACTATACCCAACAAAATGGACAAAAATAGCAACCCTAATTTAACATTAAGTCCTATGACTATTTCGTAGTTATTTTAACATGTCCAAATCCATTCGCTCTTCCAGAACCAACACCCATTATCTCGGCATGTTGCAATATGTTCTCTATGAGTACCGCTAATCCCCGTTTGCTTTCCAGTAGATCATGGTTTATGTAGTATTTTATGTATCCTGTAAGTCCAGGTATTTTTTCACCATCGTAAATGTAGTATATTTTCTTAACAGTATCCCAAACATTATGTGTTTCCTGAAGAATAGCTGATGTGTAGTCTATTAATATCCAATATAATTTATTATCTCTTTCCAATCTGGCTATTTCCCCTATGTTATATGAGAATAGGAAACCAGCCACTGGAAGAAACCTTCTAAACTTAGACTTCCTATATGGATCAACAATGTTTACTGGGCTCCTAAAGGAAACCTTAACCTCTGATGATTTTAGGATACCATATTCACCTTTCTCACTAGGTAATGTATAACTGTTTATTTCTATGCTACTAACATACCATTTAGTTTTGAAAAGCTCTTTACTATCAATATTTGATAGAGCCTCTTCAACCATATGAGAAATTGTTTCTTCATATCCTACATAGAAGAAATATTCCCTATCTGGACCTACCCTTATAATATCTAGCTTTCCCTTTTCCATTACCCAAAGAAATACTTCCTTCCCGTTTTTAAGATATCCTAATGGACTAACCTTTATCGGCTTAGGATTCACATTGGGACTTTTGAAAATAGTTTCTAACTTATCATTCCCTTTAATTAAAAGCGATTTAGCAACTTTACCTGTAAAGGGCGGTAGAATAACTTCGTTTTCAACGGATAAGGTAATTTTGGCTTTAAAATATGTTCTAGGAGATGAGAAATACAAAACCCTACTAATATCGAGAGATGGGAAGAACCCCAAGATTTTCCCTCTTTAAACCCATATCTTCGAGAGTTCAGTAAGTATGTAAATAATTTTCTTACCTATTCTCGTACCTGTAATGTAGCCTTTTTGTTCAAGGTTCTTGATCATCTTATAAGCTGTGGTTCTAGGAATACCTAAGTTAAACGATATGTCGTCGAGGCTACCACTACCTTTAACTTTAAGATACTTCAGTATTCTTTCTTCCTCGCTACTAGGCTCCATAAGGCGTAGGACATTTATTGGGAAAGACACTACTCCTTTAAAGTTTTCAAGTTCAACTTCAATAAGGGATTTCGTACTGGAATATAGCGCAGCAAGTAGCGTTATTAAAACGACTATTCTCATTCCTCCACTTAAGTTAAAAACAAATTCTGAAGCTATATGTTCCCGGAATTTCTCTCTAAGAACCCTTATTGAACCATAGAAATCTAAGGGATCGATGGTTATTGTTTCAGAAGGTACATTAACGTATTCGTTAATGAACTTTGTTAGTTCATCTAGAGCCTTCTTGGCCCTATCCTCTAGAGGTTCTGAAACCACAATGATTATTTTGGAAAGATCTTTACCGTGTCTAAGGATGCCTTTAATATGGAATTTAATGTCGAAACCTAGCGTGAAAACAAGGATCTTACTTACCATGCTTCTACAGCCCTAAAACCTTCATTCTAAACTCTTTAGACACATGTTTACTTTCAACTTCAACCCTATATGCTATTCTAGCAAAAGCCGCTCTAGTTTTTTGAGCACATATCTCTTCGGTTTCTCCACATACTCTATTGGTGTATGCTGCTATATTATCGGTAACAGCTAGTGGATGAAGTATTAGGAGAGAACCAACATAGTTTCTTAAGTAGTTCTGCTGTACTAGCTGCCTTATTTCATCGTTTCTAATACAAACTTTTCCTTCACTAACAATTTCTTCTCTAAACGGTACTTCTATGTTAAACATGTTCTCAACTATATCTTTAAACTCTTCAATACGCTCTTTCAAGACTATTTTGCAATCATACTTTCTATCGATTATTTCTAAGATACTTCTCATAGCGTGGTGATGGAGTAAAATAGCTGTTAAAACACTCTTACCTAATGTTTCATCGATATTCATGCTTCTGAGACTTATGGATGCGAGGCTGTAGACTTCGTGGAATGGTGCAATTCCTTTACTCCTGAGTTCCTCTTGGAAAAATAGTTTACCTAAGTCGTGAAGTGCTATAACATACTTTAAAGCTCTAACAATCTCTGATGTTTCAAAATCAAGTCTTCTAGCTAAGAAGGTATGGTAGTTGTTCTCTAAAAATAGAAGTTCAACGTATTTCCACATGGTTTCTAAATGTTTTCTCATACTTTCAATTTTCTTTTCCTTACCAGCAATGAGCATTTGGAAACACCTTTAATCAGTAAAGTAATAAGCCGTATTCTCTACTATAGTATTTCGTTGGAACCCTAACGGTAATTATTCTGCTGCTAAGCCAGTTTAAACACCATTTAACTATGTTACCATATTTTGTGAAGTCTTCTTCGAAGACTTCGTTACCTCTTCTCACTACGACTTTAACTTCTTTTCCAGCATTCTTTCTTCTAATTTGCCTAAATAGCCTTATAGCACCTGTTGGAATGAGTCTTTCCTCAGCTTTTTCTAAAACATCTTTTTCTGAAGAAACCTCTTCATCACTTATGTAAACTGTTGCGAAAATATCGTTTCTAATAATGTCTCCACGATTAAGCATTACAATAGACTTTATGAACTCGAAGGCATCGTTGGATGAGAATGCTGGACTACTAAGTATTTGGTTTAAAGCTACTGAATAAGCTCCAACTAAGCTTTCAACACTCATTGTCTCCCAAACCTTATCTACTATTTTATCATAGCCTAATTTCCCGGGAATAGAAGGTAAATGCCATAGTACTTTTTCACCATACACTAGAATTAGGATCTTAAGTGTTTGTGAAACATAGTTTTCATCATATATGCCGTTCCCTCTCAAGGATTCTTCATCATAAACTATTTGGAATTCTCCTTCCCTCTCTTCAAACCTAGCTAGTCTACCAACCCTCTGGATAATGCTGGTTATTGGCGCTAACTCTGAAATCATGAAGTGGAACGAAACATTAACTCCGGCTTCGATAACTTGCGTTGTGACAGCGACTGGTGCTTTTCTGAGGAGCTCTACTTTTTCCGAACGATCCTTAATTGTGAATTGTGAATGTAGAAGAACTTTTTCTTCGACATCTAGGTTCCTGTATATTTCAATTGCTTTAGAAATGGTGTTGACTATTACGGCTCTCCTACCTTCCATGTTGCTAACTATTTTGCTTACTTCTTTAGAGAAACTTAGAAGTTTAACAGGTTTCCTCATAGTTATTTTCTTTTCAAGCTCCCTTTCCAAGTATTCGTCCTTAATGTTTCCCCTTAGTACTTCAGAGAACTTTATAGTGTAAACGTTTCCTCCAAGTTCTTCTATTATGTATTTTTCTATTTTCATAGGTAAGGTCGCGGTCATTATTATTATTAACGGTACACCAATTTTTCTTAGAAACCTAAATATTGTTGCTAACGTTGCACGTCCATTACTGTTTCCTTCTAAAACCAAATGTGTTTCATCGAAAACTGTTAGTGAAGAGAAAATAGAGGCCCTACCTATTTCAAAATGTCCCATGGAAAGACCAGTACTAACCTTTCTAATTATTGTTGGCGGAAGCTTCATTAATTCTAAAGTGAACGTATCAAAGGTTGTTATAGCATACTTTGACTGTAGGTATGGTGTGTTTTCGCTTAGAAACATTTGTTCCGAAAATACTTTTTCAAAAGTAATGCCTAGCCTTCCAAGCCCATCCTTTAATCTACCATAAGTGTCTTCTATTATTGATCTCAAAGGCAATACGTGAATAACCCTATACCATGATTCAGGCTCTAATAGTGCTTTAAACGATGCAGAATAGGCTATAGCTGTTTTCCCCGAGCCCGGAGGTAAACGCACTATTATGGTAGCTTTTTTACTTGATAATTTATCATCTATTTCACGTATTGTCTCCCTTAGGACACCTCTTTCCTCAGGTTTTCCGAAAAACCCTTTACTAACTAGGTTATCGTAGATTTCGCATAGCCTCATTGAAGTTCATCCCATAGTTTTTTAGCGCACTCCCTACTGCTAATAATACGTCTTGTTTCGCTGTTAACTTTAATATTCTCTCTAACACCATAATATACTATTTCATAAGGCGGTTTTGATTTGAAAATTCCTTCGTAAAGAAGTGTTGCAAAAGTAGCTAGCTTACTATCGTATGTTCTTGGATTCAATGTTCTCCTTAAAGCATATTTTAGATCTTTTGAGCACACACTTCTAACTTTACTCATGAACGACATTAGCGGTTCCAGGTTTGCCTCTGTTCTCTCATAAAGGGTGTAAACGTTTTGAGCTATCGCTATCCTTGTGAGAACTATGTTGAAGAAACCTAGTGTTTGAATGTACCTGTAACTTTCAGAAATAACCAGAGCAAGATAGAGTAGGTATGCTGTTTTAGGTTCAGGCAATACGTTAAGGCTTGTAGCCGTAGTTAGAATAGAAGGTAATATATTATACGGTATGTTAAGCTCTAAAGCCTTAACTAGTGTTGTAAGCGTTGGCGATATGAAAACCATTTCGCCACCTGTAAAACCGGAGTATGCTAGAGCATATCCTGCTGCTAGAACAGTATACCATGTTTTTGAAAGCCTCATTTCATACTTTAAACTGTACGGTTTGTTAAGAGCTAATGCTTTCTCGTAACTTTCTATTTTGAAGGGCTGAATCGCTGTTATCTCTCTACTACCCAGTACAACTGAAACTGCTGAAGGAGAACGTGCTTCACTAACTATTTTTAGCTCCTCTAAGTTCAAGTTTCTTTGGCTAATTGCTTTTTCAAGAACTTTAACCATTAAGTCATTGTATGTTAGCTTAGCTTTCGCTCCGACAATTCTTTTTAGAACATAGTTTATGTCGTTAATGTTCATTATTGGAGATCTAAGTTTAGACGCTACCTTACCTTCTAAAATGTCTTTTGCTATGTTTAAAACATCATATATTGTTCTAGGTTTTTCAAACTCTATTTCGAAAGAGTCATCTACGTAATCGTATCCTATGTGGACTTGGTCACCTAACTGCATTGTTAATGCTATGAAGCTTAATGCTGATTCTCTTACAAAGTAACCTTCAGGTGGAAGTTTAAGTTTAACGTACAAGAACAATGTCACCTCCAACATTTAGAACTAACGTGTTTTCTGAAGGCACAACCTCAAGTATTGTAGGTTTCTTTTTAGCTGAACTGTAAGGATAAACCATTACCCCCCATTTAGGCTTTAAATAGTTACCTATCGGTGTTACTCTGAAATCTATTACTTTAGATTCAATACGATCACCAACTATTTTCTTAGCACATTCTCTCCAGAATGAATGTTTGGTTTCCACTTTACCTGAAGCCTTGTAAACTCCGGGTTCTCCGTAGCTTACGTTTTCAACGTTAACTATTGATTCCCTACTACCAACCCTACTTATAGAGTGGGCTGATAAAACTATTTTTTTAATGAATTCCTCTCCGAACACCTCCTTTAGTGAGGCCTTGTCGAAAATTATTATCGCTTCACCTATTGCTGATGGCGCATACACTTTACCTAAGGCTACCGCGTCAAACTTCATTTTTCTCTCTCTTTCTCTAAACCACCATATTTTAGAAACATCCATAAACTCGGATAGTGCACCATTAACTCTAATGTTAACTGAAACCGTTGCTCTCCTTAAGCTTTCGGCGCCGCTAAATCCGTTTTCCTCTTCGGGAAGCTTCATTGTTCTTCTTAAGCCGTAAGCTAATGCTCCAATAATTGTTGTTGGTGGAGGTAGGAGATAGGAAATTCTCGACTTGCTAGGTCCACCTTTGAAAACTGTGTAGCCCCAGTGGTATCTGAATTTTATTTTTAGAAAAAAGAGGAGATTAGTTTTGAACATGGCTTTACTGCCTCATCTCTAACTTTCCAAATGCCTTATTACTTCTAGAAACGCTTCTTCAGGGTACTTAACCTTCTTTACTTCTACGCCTTCTACTATTGGCGCTTCGGTTCCGTAGACTACTACTTTTATTTTCTCCTTTACCTCTAGTTTCTCTAGGGTTTCAATAGTGTTTCTGGCTCTAAGAACAGATGTTTCAACATAGTCCTTTGTGAACGATGGTGAAACTACAAAAGCCACAGGTTCCGACATTGCTAAGGCGAGGTTTTCTATTTTAACTATTGGTTTAAATCTTGAAAGTTTAGCTCCAAAACCTGTTCCCGTAAGTAGTGTTTGTAGTGCTGCTACAGCTATTTTCTCTCTAAGCTTCTTTTCCTCATCAGGTACTGCTTGCTCTACTTTTACGAGGCTTGTTAACCCTATCCCGTCAAGATCTATGTTGAAGCTTAAACTGTACGTTGTTGAAGCCACTTCCACATAGTATATCATTTGCGCTGTTTCCTCAGCCTCCTTACTTATCTCTGCTGGAACGTTTCTCGTATGTAGTTGTGCTTCAATAGCTGTTGCTTCTAGTGCTTCACTTACCGGAACCATGTACCCTACTTGGAATCTCGAAGTTCTCCTGACAGGCAGCCTCTCGGCCAGCATGAAGCCTCCTATGTCTGCTACTATTGATTCTTCAACTGCTTTCTTTTCGAACAAATGCTTCTTCTCCTTGTTGTCCAATCTCATGTTTAAAACTTCTCTTAGAGGCTCCGTTAGGTGTTTTGTGTCCCCGAATTTAACAAACTCGTATCTCAGATCCCACTCTGTTAGCGGAGGCTTTTCCTTATAAAGTAGCTTAGCTAAATTGACAATGTGTGTTTGGTATGCGTGTGCTACTGCTTCACCGCTTACTGCCGGGACATATGTTAGAACGTATTTTCCGTTTTCCGCTTTAAGAATTAGAGGCGCTCTCCTATGCTTAGTTAGGTTGCCTACGCTTTCAACAGCGTTTAATGCTTCTACGTTTACCAACAGTCTTGCACTTAAGGATATGAACATTTCACATACCACCTCCCTATGACCGTAATCTAGTATGTGAGGGAAAGTGCTGCTGCAAGCTTAGCGATGGCTAAGTCTTTCTCAACGAGCTTAACAAATGTTTCAACATGGCTCCTAGAAGGCACATACAAAGCAATCTTAACGTTATCTACGATAATGTATTTTCTACCTTCCTCAACAGTAGCTCTAGACTCTAAGCTTTTCAAATCCCTAAGAAGCTCGTAAAGAACATGCTTAACAGACTCAGCACTATATGAGTTAGCAAACCTATCAATATACCCGAACTTTTTCTGGACAGCAAAAACCCTTAAAGCATTAGCAACAGCATTCACAGCAGCCCTCTCCTCATTACTAAGATCACTCCACCTAACCATACAGGCCACCACTAAATAGCTATACAAAACAAACTATATAAATATATATTCTAGGCTAGGATATAAAATATAAAGCCAAAAAAATTCTAACACAAAAACAAGAAATAAAAAAGCCCAGAAAACACAAAACAAAGAAACACAGGATAAAGTAAAAACAACACCACATAACAGCAACAAAATAAAAATTCACAAAACCAATAAAACAACAAAACAAACAACATATTTAATAAAGAAACAAAACATCCCGAAACAACCCGGGAACACAGGAAAGAAGGAGCAACAAAATAAAAATTCAAAAATTTAAATCAAAACCCAAAATATAGTCAACACAGAAATTTTAAAATATACAATGAAAAAAGACCGTACAAGCCTATAGTAAACACTTTCTATCACTCAAAAGAAACCAATAGGAAAGAGTATCAGTTCCCGGCTTGGCTATGGTGTTTAAATAACCATAGCTAAGGTCACTCTGAAGAATATGGAACATGAGCAGGGAAGCCCCTGCAGCACATCTAAAAACACATACATGAGAAAAGCTTAAAAATGCATAATCAAACAAAAACCATGGCAAAACACAGTAATAACAAAAAAGAATTGAAAGAAAACTCCTTAGGCCTATCCAGTCCAGGCTCACCAATATCCTTAAGTAATAACAAAAAAGAATTGAAAGATACAATGACTCATACGTTCATTTAAGATTCTTTCCTATCGGTAATAACAAAAAAGAATTGAAAGATCAATATTGTGAAGGCTCTTATTTCGTTATTACTTAGATGTAATAACAAAAAAGAATTGAAAGTTTTGAAAGACTAGGGCTTTTCTTTCTTCTCCTTCTTGTTCTAGTAATAACAAAAAAGAATTGAAAGCTAAGACGTTGGGAACTGAATAGTAATAACGAATCTATACCGTAATAACAAAAAAGAATTGAAAGGTATTGCGCTGTTAGTGGTTACTGCAAGCAAGAAGCTTGTGTAATAACAAAAAAGAATTGAAAGCCCACCCTTGCGGTAAGTACCCGCTTGCATAGAAGCGATCCGTAATAACAAAAAAGAATTGAAAGGAGCTACTTTCAAAACTCATAGAGGTGGTTGGCTAATGGGGTAATAACAAAAAAGAATTGAAAGTTGTAAACCCTAAGCTGAATCCACTTCTCACCAAAGTTTAAGGTAATAACAAAAAAGAATTGAAAGAGCTCGCAAACGTCACGGTAAGGACATGGAAAATCATATAGTAATAACAAAAAAGAATTGAAAGTATAGCTTGGCTTGATAATAGGTGTTAGCATTGAATAGTGTAATAACAAAAAAGAATTGAAAGGCGTAAGTGTAAGTAATGGAATTGCGACGCTGTATGATCCTTGTAATAACAAAAAAGAATTGAAAGAACATTACAGCTACTTTCATCCAATCTATTTTGTTAAACCGTAATAACAAAAAAGAATTGAAAGTAATATAAAAGTTACTTCCGAAAACGGCGTGAACAAGTCCGCGTAATAACAAAAAAGAATTGAAAGATATTTCTCTGTACTCTCCAGTGCCAGCATCCCATTCTTGTAATAACAAAAAAGAATTGAAAGTGCATCTTCACGGTAAACTTTCTCATTAAACCATGCGAAACGTAATAACAAAAAAGAATTGAAAGTCGAAAAGGCAAAGCATGATTATGATGGATAGGGTTCAAGGAGTAATAACAAAAAAGAATTGAAAGCTTTAGCGTGGTCAGCATCATGACATGGTAAATGTAGATTCACGTAATAACAAAAAAGAATTGAAAGTTTTCAATATCTCTTTTACATAATAGACATTGAGTCTTAGTAATAACAAAAAAGAATTGAAAGCACTCTTACCATGTTTTCTCTGCTTCCGAAACCGCATATCGTAATAACAAAAAAGAATTGAAAGCTAAATGAAGGTGTTGAATGGTGAGCGATAAAGTTGTTACTGTAATAACAAAAAAGAATTGAAAGAACGATATTCACAATATACCCTAAACTTGCACCAGCTAAGGTAATAACAAAAAAGAATTGAAAGGCTCTTTCCAAACTTTTCTCTCGTGCTCATAACATTCCGTAATAACAAAAAAGAATTGAAAGTATTACTAGAAGCCCTATGACCGTCCATCCAATGTTGCTTGGTAATAACAAAAAAGAATTGAAAGTCTATTCTAGCTCCGGTTCTTAATTTCTCCGCTACTTTACCATGTAATAACAAAAAAGAATTGAAAGCTCTTTTCTTTCATGTAGGAACCTGTTGAGTGCTGTGTGCAGGTAATAACAAAAAAGAATTGAAAGAAATGCTTAGCTGCATTAACAACCATCAAAGCCAAATGCTGGTAATAACAAAAAAGAATTGAAAGGAATGCGTTTAAATGTTTATACTCTTGTATATTACTATTCGTAATAACAAAAAAGAATTGAAAGGAATGCTACTTAGCAGCTTCCAGAGATTCTCAAAACTGTAATAACAAAAAAGAATTGAAAGAAGCCAGCTTAGAGCAGCTAAGTGAAAGAGGTGAACTAATAAGTAATAACAAAAAAGAATTGAAAGATACTCGCCCATCATTGCTCACCTTTAGCTTGTTTCTGGTAATAACAAAAAAGAATTGAAAGGTCCCTCCTCTGGTATACCGTATGTTTCCTGCATACCTGTAATAACAAAAAAGAATTGAAAGAAGTTCGCTTATAAGAGGAAGCAAAGTTGAGTGAGGAAGGTAATAACAAAAAAGAATTGAAAGAGTACTCCCATGATAGGGATAGGCGATAGTGGTCTAGGAGTAATAACAAAAAAGAATTGAAAGCTTACTCGACATTCCATACGGTAACGATTTCGAAGCAGTAGTAATAACAAAAAAGAATTGAAAGCAAGCCTCTCGGCTGGAGCAGAAACAACAAGCGACCTATACGGTAATAACAAAAAAGAATTGAAAGAAGTGGCATATAAACTCACAATCACCGGACCAGAATTCGCGTAGTAATAACAAAAAAGAATTGAAAGTATTAACTATACCGAAAGATAGAATAAGGCAGATAACGTAGGTAATAACAAAAAAGAATTGAAAGCAGCTTATATGGTGTGATGCTAGCAAACCGTATGAGTTGCTGGTAATAACAAAAAAGAATTGAAAGTATTGGGTTACTGTCTGGGTCGGTTGCAGCACATGACTGTAATAACAAAAAAGAATTGAAAGAATTTTTTTGTTTTTCCATTTTCCCACCTACGTAAATATATGTAATAACAAAAAAGAATTGAAAGACACTAATGTGCTTAGGAGCAACAATATGACATACGAGCTGTAATAACAAAAAAGAATTGAAAGTTAAGAAGCATTTGCTCGGCAACAGCGTCTCTCAAATCATCGTAATAACAAAAAAGAATTGAAAGTAAGCTTTCTAAGATCCTCTTCCGTAAGGTACGTTTGAGTTGTAATAACAAAAAAGAATTGAAAGTCGACTTCAATAACGTAAGCTTCGGTTGATGGTATTGCTGTGTAATAACAAAAAAGAATTGAAAGGTGAAAAACTGTAGGTGTTGGTATTCCAACTAAACGCGGGTAATAACAAAAAAGAATTGAAAGGTTTGATAGGTCTTAACGAGGAGCAAAGACAACAACTTAAGTAATAACAAAAAAGAATTGAAAGCAACTTTGCTTACAATGTCTTTTTCTTCTTTTAAGGCAAGTCCGTAATAACAAAAAAGAATTGAAAGGTATGAGTCCATGAGCACTCAGTATGAATGTTAACAACATAGTAATAACAAAAAAGAATTGAAAGGTCTTTAAAAACGAAACCTACAAGCCTTCTAATATAGCTAAGGTAATAACAAAAAAGAATTGAAAGTTAAATTAACCGTGAACTCTATCTTAAACACTTTTACACCGTAATAACAAAAAAGAATTGAAAGTCCAATATCGTCGCATATTATTATTTGTTTTTCATCGCCGCGTAATAACAAAAAAGAATTGAAAGGGTTAGGTTGCTAAAAGATTTAATAAATGAAGAGGGTTCTGTAATAACAAAAAAGAATTGAAAGTTCATCATTCAGGTAGTAATCTAATCCAAAATCACCTGAGGCAGAGTAATAACAAAAAAGAATTGAAAGTTTTTTCTTAACATCTACGATCCATCCATCCACGATCATCTGTAATAACAAAAAAGAATTGAAAGTATTTTTCCTTATACTTTCTAAAAGCCTCGGTCCTAGAAATGTAATAACAAAAAAGAATTGAAAGTGGGCCTGAGGGGGCCTAGACTCTTTTTCCTTAGAAACGTAATAACAAAAAAGAATTGAAAGAAGCAATGCCGAGGCCTAAGTTTACCTTCAGAAGCCCAGTGTAATAACAAAAAAGAATTGAAAGAAATCAACACCTAAAAACAAACACTCTAAAGTAATTTCATCAGCTAAGTGTAATAACAAAAAAGAATTGAAAGCTCAAAGCTTCTATGGTTGAATATTAAATGTGAGGAAATGGGGTAATAACAAAAAAGAATTGAAAGTTTACTTCTACGTAGGCGGTGCGCCGGAACACATTCACATGTAATAACAAAAAAGAATTGAAAGGCGCCAGCCCAGACAGTGGCGTTTGTCTTCATGGTGTTGTTTGTGTAATAACAAAAAAGAATTGAAAGTGCTATAGGTGCAAGAGGTTCCCATGCGGTGATCCGCTGCTGTAATAACAAAAAAGAATTGAAAGATAAATTGTGGTTGAGCATGGTTGAGTCTGTTGCTGTTGGTAATAACAAAAAAGAATTGAAAGAGTCATTCTCGAAATAAGCAGAGGATTAGCCATAACTGGTAATAACAAAAAAGAATTGAAAGTCGTGCAGTAGAAATTAGGTTAGAAAGCTGTTTTACAGAAGTAATAACAAAAAAGAATTGAAAGTTGCTAAGCCATGGCGAAGTATTCCTGGCTCAGGACAGCAGTAATAACAAAAAAGAATTGAAAGGACATTATCGTGGCGGGGCATTTCCACCAGCTAATGATATTGTAATAACAAAAAAGAATTGAAAGTTGGTTTTGCTGAGTGTGTCATGGGTTTATAAGTGGTTGTTTATTTATGTTTTGTTTGGTGTTTTAGTTTGGGTGTTTGTGAGAGTGAGGTTTGGGGTAGGGTTTATACTGTTTATTCTAAGGATTATAGTTTGCTTGAGGAGTTTGTTGTTTTGGCTTTGAGGGATCCTGAAGGGTTTCTTGAGTGTGCTAGAAAGTATACTTTGGCTTTAAATGTTGTTCCTGAGGTTGTTGTTTTGGGTTTTAGTCCTCAGCCGTTGGTTGCTGTTCTTTCTCTTAGGGGACGTGTTGACTATGTTGTTACTAGTCCTGAGGTGGTTTTGGGGAATGTTTCAGCAGCTAGGTTTAGCCATAGAATACTGGGAATTTACAAGCCCAGAATAGGGGAGGTTATTGAAGCCCCAATGGCTCCAACACAGTCGATCCCTCCATTAGTTGTTCTTGAAAAGCTAGGTAAAGCGTTTTCTAAAGTTAAAAACAGAGTCGTAGATATTAGTGGGGGAACACAGCTAGCAGCTATAGCTGCGGTAAAGTCTGGAATAGAAAAGCTAACATACACATACCCTAACGGAGAAAAACTAGTAATATACCCTATAACTACGGTAGAAAAACAATGACACTGGTAGTCGAAGTTGAAATGAAAAACTATAAACCAGCAAAACCACCCTACACGGAATTCTACAGAATAATAGGTGTAAAGCCCTCGAAAAGCCTAGAAGAAAAAATAATTCTACAACCAAGCAGAAGAGGCCTAAGAATAATAGTTCTAAACCCCAAGGAAACACAGCAAATAGCTAAAGCACTAAGAGAAAAACAGGAGAAAATAAAGATAAGAAAAATAGAGTCAATCGATAAACACATAGAAAAAATACTTAAAAAACTATCAGGAAACCTAGGAGAAAAAATAATAGTAAAAACAAGAACACCAGCAAAAACAACACTCCCACAAACACTGGAAATAGCGAAGAAAATAAACGCGGAAAAAACAGAAGTAAAAAAGGTAGGAAAAAACCTATACAACATAAAATACGAAATAACATTAACGCAGAAAAACCTACATGAAGCACTAAAACTAATAATCTACGGAATAGGAAAACAAAAACACCAAGGATACGGAACAACAATATGGAAACAATTAAAACTCTAAAATTCTAAAGATTAACTACGCCTGATAATTTCTGTTAATTTCTCCTTAGGCTTATCTAAACTTTCAACAATATTCATTATAGAATCATCATTTAAAACAGTATTAAAATACTCTCTCATCACTTTGGCCGCCTTTGAAAGAAGTTCCTTGAGACCATCTATTTCTTGTCTGTTTTCTTCGCTTAGAAAATTGCTTAGCAAACCTTTAAGCCTCTTACACTTATCATCTAAGTTCTCTCCTTCCTTTACCAACTCATTATATAGATCTTTGTATTTCTCTTCTAAAATTTCTTGAATCTTAGAAATAACGCTAATTAATGTATGTAATATAACTAAAAGTTTGGCTGTGGTTATTTTCTCTAAGTTAAGCAATAACTCTACAACTACCTTAACTATTTCCCTTACTTTCCGAACATCTATTGTACGTACATGTAAGGGTAAAATACCATGTGCCAATAGTGACTCATTTCTCAAGTAATTACTGCCTTTAGCAATGCTTTTGACCTTATTTTCTACATCCTTAGAGCTTAAGCTTTCACATAAACAACTAATGTTCATGCTTTTATCAGAAAAATCTGCGTAGTAACCTATGATATCGTAAAATGTTTCTATCGGTTTACTACAGTGAATTTTTATCGTTTTAGGAAGATAGGGTTTAGCTAATACTTCAGCCTCTATTTTACTCTTATAAGTATCTTTATCGCTATAGCTAGAAAACACACTTAAGAGATAGGATTTAACATTATATAGGACTAGTATAAATGCCGGGTTATAAACGTTCTCAGTTACTAATCCGACGTAATTAGATATTATAGTAGGAAACATCACTAAATGATAAATTAGATGGGAAAGTTCAATCCTAAATAACTTAATTACATTGTCAAACACTTTTCTATTTATACTTACATCTTTTATGTCTTCACTATTTTTTATATTATTTACGCATTTTAAGCCGTTTTCAGTATCTTTTAACACTAGATCAAGGTTTCCTAAAACATTGAGCTTAAGTACATCCTGATATTTTAACGAAAACTCCAATAACTCATCCTTGATTACACAATATAAATTATTAACAACTTTACCTATTTTACTGTTATTTCTTGCTAAAATCGACGAAAACATCGATAAAGTAATTATACGTGCTGCCTCGAGCGTTTCCTTAATTATCCCGCTTGTCGTCGTCTTTTCATCAATAACGTTATAGTATAGCATAAAGCCTATACCATGGCACTAGTTTATCTCTTCCTATATCCTTTTCCAACTCCTCAAGAAATTTATTTACACTCTTTACTTTTTTCTCCACCATTTCCCCCAGATTAACCATTTTAGTGCTAATGCTAAACTATTTTAACAAAATGTTTGGTTCTCATATATGCTAGTGCTATTGCTAAGTCTTCTGAAGTTTTGGTTTCTATGATTCTCCTTATTTTGCTTAAATATTGATTAATGGTTCTCTTAATACTCAGCATGTCAGGTTTCATTTTTACTCTTTCACTAACTAGAATAGCAAGAATGTCTTCTGGAGTTATTGTTATCTTACCTGTAGATACTTTGTTTCTTAAGGCTTTGTAAAGAATTCCTACGATTATTTTCTCTGCCTTCTCACCTTTATATTTTCTATCTGAAACATAACGAAGCATTTTGAATGTTTCACTTAAAATTCTATTTACGTCTTTGATTATTGTGTAGGTCTTACTTGCCATAGAATCTATTTCACCTCTCTCTAAATACATCATTCCATACATTTCTTAGCACTTTATCGAAAAGAAGCACAGCTTTCTCCATTACACCATTCGTTACGTTAACACCTGATGAGAAATAGTCTTGACTATCGTATTTTACGATGCTTAATGACTCTTTTTTGAGCATTATTTTTCCGAAACCTTTACCCTTCCCATAGCCTATCATTAAATAGCCCATTTGATAGGAATGTTCTTTTTCTTCTTTAGGCATATATCCTAAGGCTAGAATTATTTTGGCAACCTCTTCTTCATTACTATTTAGAACTATTATCTTTCCCTTAATGGTTGCATCTTTAGGTATGCATTCGAGGCAAAGAATTTTCTCGTGATCATGATATTTATCTACAGGCTTGTATAGTTTGATACTACCTGGCTTGTATCGATGCGGTTTCCACTGTTTAGGTGATTCTTCAATTACTGGTTTACTTTCTGAAATAAAATCTTCAACGATAACTCTTGATTGGTACCCGGGTGCTCCAAAGAGAAATGAGACTTCATAATTGTCTTTAAATAGGGCTAAGAAGTATGTTGATAGAACACCTTTAACTGTTGAACCAGGAATTATTAGGTACCCATTCTTTTTCACATGCTTTCTAACACAATAGCATTGATTACGTTTTTCTTCAAATGAACAATCTATTTCTCCTGTACCAACATGAACGGGTAGTTTAGTTTCAAATTCAACGTTTATCTCGAAAAAGTTTGATAGAATACTATGCTGAATTCCTTTATTTAAAATTGAGGTTATTGTTGGCGTTATCCTTTTAATTTTCCCTCCTACATAAACAAAGTAATAGTGTTCTTCAGCCAACTTTCCAGATCCCTCATTACCTTAAATTTTGGATATAGTCATGCAGAAGTGTAAGAAATGTTTCACAGTTTCTTTCGAGCTCGTTTCCAAAGTTCTCTATGTAGAATACTCTGTATAGCCCATGATCTTCTTCGTTTGTATAATGTAGTTCATAATTTTTCTTTAACTTGATCGACTTTTCTTCTATCTTAATTATCTTATCATCTTTAAGTACGTTTATCGATGTAGTGGCTGCTCCGCCTAATAAATTCAGAGCAACGCTATCTTCTTCTGTAAACAATACGAAGCTCATCTTGCCTAATTCCACTCTTACTTGACCATATCCTCGTGATTTAGCACCGCCTATTCTAACAAGTCCATGTTCTGAAAGCCTTCTAATAATATGAAATAGGCCTAGAATTGACGGAGGGGTGTTTATGAGAGTTGCTTTCGTTTCAAACTTAGCTCCCGGTACAACGTATTCTCTCGTAAATAGATTAGCTACACCTCCTGTAAGCGGATTTATTCTCACATGCGTTCTTACATCGGTTTTAACTTTTTCAACTTCCTCAGGGTATGCATCCTCAAAATAAGCTAATGATGCTTGTTCATGTGAACCAAATATTTTCTCTACGAAGCCCTGAACTCTTTCAACCGGATGTTTTCCAGAAAGCACTTTCGATATGTATCCCCGGAGGAAACCCTTAATTGTTGATCCCGAAATTATAGGTGCCCCGCTTCTAGGATCCCTAATTACGGGCATATCTGCTACTCCAGGAAATGTTTCAGCTTTACCAGCTCCAACACTTAGCGGTGACACTGCTATAATGTCTAAGCTAAGTTTCATTATGAGCTGCTTTGGGAAAAGCGGACCTTTTATAATACTCATTACTTTTTTTCACCTCGAAATCCACTCTTTAGCCAATGTTTCAAGGCTTATTTCTTCAAAGTCCCGACCCAATATAGCATTTTCTAGTTTTAGCCGCATTACCTTATCACATTTTATTTTCACTAGGCCGTATCCTCTGCTTTTCCATCCTCCTAGAAAGTCTTCAATACCCCTATTGAGAAGTTTAGCTAGTATTAGGAAGAGGCTGTTAGCTTCTTTGAAAAGTTCGTCGTCCAGTTTATCATAGTATATTGCGAATTTGAATTTTGAACCTTTAGGAACATACTCTAGTGTAACAAGAGCTCCCCTCTTGGATGTCCCAGTTCCATAGTTTATTGAAACATGGGTTCTAGTTGGTATTTCACCTTTATCTATAAGTTCTGCTTCGCTAATTTTAATTAGTGATGAGAAAATTGGTGCGCCGAAGACAAGTTCTATGGATCCTAGGTCTTTTATTTTCAAGTTTTCTTTGAGTATAAGTTGAGGCTCACATATGTATTTTTCATTAACTTTATTTAGCTTTAGCTCTATGTTTGTTGATCCTAGGGGAACATTGATGGTATGTTTTGTTTTCTTATTTGCCAACAGCATTGATGCTATGAAGTTTCTCAGAAAACCTTTAATTGTTGAGCCGGGAACCACAGGTTTACCATGTACGTCTACGATTATTGGTTGGTCTACTTCTTGCGGCATAGCTTTTTCCGCTCCTGAACCAACATGTAAAGGTTCAAGAGTTTCTAATGTGCATTCAAGCTTTACTCTTTCACTTAATGATAAATAACCCTCCATAATTTCTCACCTTTCATTTGAACATATTCCTCTAATGTCAGCACTCCTCGCACTGTACAACATTGTTGCTAGCTTAAGTACGTCTTCTGCTATTGCTATTTTTTCTTCATCACCAATATCCACTAATCCCCTACTTGATGCAATTCTTTTGAAAAGCAATCTAAGTTCACTTAGGAGTTGTCTTACGAACCAATTAAGTTCATCGTCATACTCCGTATTTCTCGCTATATATGCTATACCGATTTCAAAAACTCCATAGTCTTTTCTTTCCCTAGCTAGTCTAGCTACCTTCAACATATTATTAAGGTTAGTTTTTGTTACAAGCCTGCTTTCAGATTCTTCCTCCTCAGTTATTGTGAGACTGCATACTAAACGTTTAGCTATGTTTACTATTTCTTTTGACAATATAGGTTCAATTTTTATTGTTTGAGGCAATCTATGATTTCACCTCACAATAGTGAATTGGATTATTTATTTGAAAGAGTGATGGAGCAAAAAATATTTGATCATGAATTTCGTGGGGGAAAAGCTCATGCTTTATAAGTTCTTTTAAGTTATTCCTATTCTTAAGTACTATTGTTGTTCCAGGCTCTACTAATGTTTTTATATGAAATGTTCCATTATAATATCTCTTAGTTCTAGTAATTATCGGCTTCATGTATATTGCTTGGCTTCCTAGCTCATTTGCCTTTTTTAAAGATGTTTCGCTTACAAAATCTATGGTTATATACTTGTTTTCTTCCGATCTTAATGTGGATAGTCTTTCGTTTATGTAGTCCTCATAGCTTAGTTCGCTACTTAATGTAATTTCGACTAAGCCGTAACCGCGTGATCTTGCTGAGCCCATTTTTACCTTTATTGGTACTTCTTCTTTAAGTTCATTAAGTAGGTTTTCGGAAATACATGCTTTAAAAACGAATGTTTCATTAGTATTTATGGCTTCTACCGTATATAGGTAGCCTTCTAATGATGTTCTACTATCGTATCTTAATGCTACATGCGTATAGGATATTGTTTTAGGAAAGTAACTCTTAATGACTGTGCTATCTAAATACCAAAAGCCATAGCCAACTTTATAGTCGAGACTTACTAGGTAGTTTAAAGTATCTTGCTCTTTATGTTCAAAAAAGTTTGCCCATAAAATAGCTGTAGAAACATGTTTTCCGTTTTCTTTGTCTTTAGCAATAGTTTTTAATGGCAAAGGCAAAGGATCATCAATTCGTGTAAGCTCTTTATTTATTGGAAAAGCGGACGTTAGGAAAGCTTTTCCATACATATTATAGAATCTATTGTAGCTTAAAACTTCGTTTACTCCTTTTTTCGACGCTAAATAACTTATTATAGCGCCTAGAAGCGTTGATGATGGAATATATTTGAGAGTTTCTAAGTAGCCTCCTACACCCTTCCTATAAGTTATTAGTAATGGCTCTAATGTTTTAATGTAACCTAGGACAACAACGTACTTTTCCTGGCTCATTTATTGCACCTTGCAGAATTTTTCAGGTATAATAACAACATCAACTATTCTTCCAAGACCAGCAGTTATTCTACCACCTATTTCTCTCGATGTTAAAAGGTTAAGTACATAGCAAAGCAGCCTCTTTTCATCACTATTTAGTTCTTCTCTTGCCCATATTTCATACCTTATAGGAATTATGTTGGAACGTTTATGAGTAAAGTACTGGTAAAACCATAACGTATTTTCCTTGATTATCCTGGTAACGGGATTAATCATTATTCCGGGGCTAATTACATGTGTTATATTATTCTTGTTTACTCCTTTGTTTACAAAAACAAGTTTTCCCTCTTTTTCCTGAGAATCCGTAGTCTCAAAACATTTCCTATCTCTTAATTCCTGTCCGAAAAGCCCTAAATAAGCTTCTTTTAAGCCCGTAACTCTAGCTACAATACACGCTAAATGCCTCATAAGACCCTTAAGCGATGATGCAGGAAGTGGAGTAACATTATTGCCTTCTAAATTTAGAAGTATAGCTGGATCCTTAATTTTAAAGGATCTATTCATGTCTCCTCTAACAAGTATTTTTTCAACATGAACTTCTAATTCAATAAGTCTCCTCAACACTTTCACCTTTAAGTAAGTTCTTACACAATATTGGCAAATAAACTGATTCACTAAGTCTATTTTCGGTGAGACCAGCACCGAAGTCTTTTATAATGTCGTAGAGATCGAGAATCTTTAACAATATTACCCATGAACTATCGTTGTTAATTTTAGCTAGGTTTTCAGCTAAATACCTTAATACACTATATTTGTCTTTATTTTCCTTAAATCTAGAGGCGTCGTAGGCAAGTTTCAGTACTAACCATTCTCCACGAAGTTTTCCCTCATAGCCTGCATCAACATATTCTGTAAGGTCTGAAACACTAACTATGGGCATTTTACTCTTATTACACCCTATGATTTCTCGAAGAATACTGGGATAGTTTATTGTCTTGCTTATTTCATCGAAAATTATGAGTGACACCGCTTTTAGTTTCTTCGAGTGAGACAAAATGTTCTTGAGATAATCTCTAGAATATCTTCCTCTAAAGTATACGAAGTCGGCTTTAACACCTAGACTTGTCCTAACGTTTTCACCAACCTCTTTAACATGTCTCAGTATTTCTTGTGAACCCTCATAAAGCATGAATATTGGTGTTTTTGTTTTACCTATAGCTATACCCATAGATACTGTTATGGTATTCACTTTTACCTTTTTTATCAAATCTTTAAGTTCATTATATGCTTTACATAGCCCGTTATGGAAACCCTGTAAGAACTGGAGTACTATTTCCGCTTTGCCAATAATTACGAAATCGTCTCCTCCAAAATAAATTGGCAATACTGGATATAGATATGCTTTCTGATACTGTCCGCGCCCTCCACCTATTAAATCTTCGTAAGCGTCGTAATGATTTTCTATGCTTTTAACGGCGGCGCTGAGAAGAGCTTTCTTCATAAGTTCAAAGTAAGTATAGGATAAAATCCTAAACTCGGTTACTGTTCTTGCTTTCGTTTTTCTACTGCCAAATCCGTCTCCATCTCCGTGAACAAGCATTATTAATGCATTTCTTCCATTATAGTTATAATCGTCAAGTGATCTAGGAAACAGTTCTTCACCTATTTCGATTTTTCTACAGGCTAATCCTATATTGTGTGAAAGCCTATATGCTGATGAACCTATGACTCCTAGTTTTCTAGCGAGGCCATATATTCTCTTTATTTTCTCTTTACTCTCTTTACCTTGTGTTTTACGGTAAACATATGCATAGAGTCTTTTTATTAAGCACTCCTCGCCTATACGTTCAACTTCACCAGATCTCATAGCAAAATCTAAGAAGTCATCAATTATTTCATAGTTTCCAACTATTCTTCTTAACGTATCATTGTTTTTCCAGAAGTTTCTATCTTCACCTTTTTCATTATAACATATCTTGCAGATATCCCTTGGCAGAATGTTAATGTCTTCAGCAATATTGCTTATATATCTTGTTGTGTTTAACGCTGCTCTATAAAGTTTTCCGAAAACTCCACTAATTTTATCATAGGCTTCTCTAAACTTTACCTCTAATATGTAGTTGTTGTTCGACTTTAACGGTAACGTTTTGAATGCAATGTTGTTTTTAACGTATTCTTCCACTTTGTTTATTATTTTGTTTGCTATTTTCTTCGGTAAGAGAACTACTGTCTCTCCGGCTGCTGCTTGGATTAATGCTTCTTCTCCGTAGATTTCCTTTATTTTATTTCCTATTAGCCAACATGCTGAGTCTACGTGAATACTTGCTCCTTGCACGTCTATTAGTGCTCCTCCTGATGTGTAAACGTATTTCTGTATTCCTGCAACCTCTATTATGTAGAGGACCAGTTCTTTTTCTCCTACGCTTCCCTCGAACCTATTTTCAGAAACTATTTTCCATGCTTCCCTAGCTTTTTCAACTATATTGTCTATGTTTAGATTGCACTCAATGTTGCCTATTGCTTCCAAAAATTTTCTATCCTGAATAAAATTACGTAACAGTTTTAATGCACACTTTCTAACTTCTAAGTGTTGTTGTTCGAAGAGCGCAGGGTTTTCATCGTAAACTAGTGTTTCAAAAATGAGCATGTAGTCGAGTATTTTGAAGTAATTGATTAGTAAGTTAGCTTTGTGTTTAACGTTTTTCTCAGCTATTTCCCTAAGTTTCTCTAGAAGTAAGCTAGGATTACATTGGGACAAAAGATTTCCCTAGAAATTTACCTTGCCAAGGCATATTTAAAATATTTACTCAAAATTTAAAATGCATATGAACTTAAAATACGAAATATTTCATGTTGAATATCTAAACGTGTAATCGTTTTTTACTATACATGTAAAACTGCTGATAGGCATTTCCAACATTATATGTCTTTCTTTGAACCTAAAGTTTATTTTCAAGGTGCAATATAATATTTAACCATGAAGTTCGAATTGAGAATAGACAGAATAGTTCCTTCTCCAACAATATTCCCTTACGACATGACATACTCTTACTCTGACAGTATAAGAGAATATGATGGACTAGCATTAGTTACGATAGAACCTATAGTGAAGGACGTTAAGGATGAAGAAAAAACCGACATGTGGAAAACGCTTTTCTTCATAGAGCATCTTTCAGGTGATGAAACCTCCAAGAAAATAGTTGATTTAGCTCTCGGGAATCCTGAAATAGTATTTCTTAGCGACGAAAAGAACAATGCAAGTAAGCGTATGAATATGCTTATGCACTTCAATGTTCTAAGTAAGAGGCTTTCAGAAGAATTCGCTAGGTATGCAGAGAAAGCATTTCTTAGTAAATATAAGAGATTATGGAATTACAATTATGAACTACATAATCTAGCGTTTCACACATTACTTCTAGCCGAAAGTTATCGTAAGAAAATAGCGTATGATGTTTTAAAGTTACGAGAAAAAATAGGTACCAATGCTCCTATAGAAGTTAGAGAAACCGTTAAAGATATCGCTGAAATACTTGCATACGCAATAAATGAAAACATAAGCAAAAATACCACTCGCAATTTTAATAAACCTGACAAGGTAAAATCACCAACAGTAGGTAAGATTCTAGAAGATAAGTTAAAAGAAATGGGTCATGGGAAATTTCTTATCCTAGTATTCCCTCAAATGCTTAGGAGAGAAGCTATTAAAAGACTTAAAATGCAGATTAACACTCTTAGAATACTTATTAAATTCATCATTAGTAAAACATGTTCGCCCATTAGCGTAAGAGTTATTGGCTACGATATAAGTAAGGAACAAGCTAAACATATTGCCTGGGGAATTAAATGTTTAAACATAGATTCTGAAGTGCTGATTAGCGATAACCTTGAAAACCTATTGTCAAAAATATCTGAAAAAATAAAGGAATATGATAAAGTCATCATAATCATTCTGCAAGATTATAACAAAAATGTGATAAGTAAAATGATGGACTATGTAGTGTCGAAAACAGCTTTAATAATAGTTACAAGCGAAATAACCTACAGTGTGAGCGAAAGCTACACTAAGGAAAGACTTGTGAAAGCATATTCTCCATGGTTTAATGAAGATTCCGAAAAGATTCTAGAGAAGTTGGACCGCTCAAAAATCCTAATCTACTCCATTTGAAGGTGTAGTTTCTGTGTTCTTAGAATTTGAGATAACAGATAATGAAGCTATTAGAAACTTCACGGAAAACGTCATTACGTATTTATCCTCACTTACGTTGAAGGCTTCGTTTAGCAAGAAGAAAGGAAGAGGTGATCCTTATCTTAAAATAGCTATTGTCCCTGCAATCATAGACAAAGTTGCTATTAAGGAAATCATTGTGAGCTATAAGAACATCAAAGAGATTGAGAGATTTATTGATATGTTAAGGTATTTTAGATTTAACCGTTTATCTGTAATGTCGGAAAGCGTTATTGTGAGAAAATTTCCCTCAATAATGACGGAAGTTTGGAGCCCCTCGGCACTTGCTAGTGCTCATATTTCGTTGAAAAAACTGCTTCCTGTCGTCAGAAACGTAGTGTGTAGGAGAAAATTCAGTTTCAATGTTAAGCGAAGCGCTGAGAAGTTTCATGCACTACTTCTTGCATCACTCCTCTCTGGAGGGCATAGGAGAGGAATTAGCTTAAGACAACTTGCTGCTCAAAATCTTATAACGTTACTTGCTATCAGCAATAGCTCTGATGAAGCAATAGTTAATAATGTAGCTAAAGGTTTAGCCGCTTTAGCAGCAGATGTTTACGTTTGGCTTCCTAGACTATACTTTATAAAGAGGGGTGTTTTTGGAAGCGAAATCCACTATTCATTAGCAACATCGGATCTAGACTCACTTGTTGAATATCTTAGCAAACAAGAGTTCATAGAGAGATATACGGAGTTCTTAGAGATAACTTATGAGGAAATAAAGAACGCTATTTCTTCAAGTTTAAAAGATAATCCTTTAAAGCTGGCTTCTGAAATTGCAAATAAGATTGGGGATTGCCTTAGAAAGACCGTTTGCTTTGAGGCTTTTTCGGGGAAAAGAGAAACACTATTAGGTTATTATAGAATGGTTAAGGGGAGACTGGAAGAAATTAAAGGAACATGCTCGAATAGAGACGTAGCGAATGGAAAGTTGGTAACTGTTCTTACAGAGCAAACATCGCTACTTTTCATTGTCACTCTAGTTAGAGAATTGAAAACTAAAGACATTATACTACTCTATACGCCACAGGTTCTTTACGAAAGATTACTCCTCGAAGATTTTGTAAACTACTGGAACAATAACGTTAGCAGAGAAAGCCAAGTTACAGTAGACTACATTCCTGTTCCAGCATTGGATCCCGGAGCAACATACGACTTCATAAACGCCATACTTAGCAAAATGAATAAAGACACTATAAAATGCATTATAGCTAGAGGGCCAATGTCACTAGCTTTACCTCTCACATTGGTAGCGAAGAAGAACGGAATTCAAGAAGTAATGCTTTAATAAATTATTTTTAGTCAATTTCCAAGTAGTGTAGAAACATTTTTCTCTGCTATGTATTTATTGCGACGATATGGGTATTAGGAGTTCTTAATACGTTTCATTCTCCAAACATTGGGCATGTTATCCTTCATATAACTCTGGTCTAAGTTTTTGTTTGAATTCTAGAGGTAATCCTGAGGGTTACTGCTTATTGAAGCTACTATTATTAGTCATAACTTTTCTCTGACGTAAGTTTTATCCCAGACATTAGAAACCGACACTTTATAGACTGTGTGTAGGAGAGTATAGTTTAATAAATGAAGTATTAGGTAAACTTTTCTAGTGGATATTTATTTAACATCCTATGAAGGTGTTGTTTGTGGGAAAGGCCTCCGCTTTGTTGGTATTGGCGTTTATGGTTGTTGCTGTTTTAGCTACTGGATTCCTTTCTTTCTACATGTCGCTTAGTAGCTTAAGGGTTGTTAGGGTAGGTTTTGGTGTTCTTCCTGATCTTTCGAAGGTAGGTGTTGCTACGATAAATGTTCCAGCAAAGGTATATGTTGAGAATAGAGCTGATAGGGACTTTAGCTTAGATAATGTTGTTCTCTTCGTCAAAACGGGCTCAGGTAAAACCTTAGCTTATGGGAGCTCAGGACCTGTCATTATCTCTGGAAACAGCATAACACCTGTTATGCTAAACCTCCAGGTGGACGTTGAAGAAACACTGAAAGCCATCATGAACAGGGAGGAAGCAGTAATAGAGGGATTCATGGAGGTCAAGGCAGAGGTATTCAACATAAAAACTCCCTTCACTGTAAAGACGAGCTTCAAAATAACATCAGAGGAAATAAGGCAGCAGGAAACAACTCCGCAGTTAACTGTTGAACCCCTGGTTGAGAAGCTGGAAATCATAAACGCATATGCGCAATGGAACCCCAAATACGACGTCTGGGTAGCCGTTTTAGTAGTGGCTAACACAGGAAACATGGACGCAAAAATAAAGGAAATATTCGTAAACGGCAAACCCGTAAGCCTTCTAAACGGAGTACACGTTTTCGCATACAATCAAGAAACAGTAAATGCAGAACTGGTAAAATATAGTTGCGCAGAAGCCGCAGTAACCCCTTCAGCAACTAAACTGCAAAGCATCATAATAAAAGAGGGGAGAAAGCAACAATAATAGTAACATTGCCTTCAGCCAAAGCAGACTGCAAAACAGTATTTAGCCACGAACAAATAATAGAAGTAAAAATAGCGTCATCAACAGGAAAAGAATATCTCAAATCAATACAACTACCATAACTTCCTGAGGAATCCTCAAAAACATAGGTTAATACTTTGGGTGTAGAAGCCTCAACAAAACCTACGTAGAAGGCCTAGAAGACACGTTTTAGTGGTTTTAAACCTAGTAGATGAATTAGACTGTAAAAGCGAAGAATGCAGACAACTAAGAGAAACCATTAGAAAATATTACGCCTGGTTTCCGAAAAGAAAAATAGACAAAGTAGGAACAATGCTAGAACAGCTACTATAAAAAGGTTATATTATAATGACGCTTTAACGCATTCGATAAATTTCTTCGCGCATTTTTCTAGTCTCTTCTTTTTCTCTTCATTTTGCAATGAGCTTGCAAGATTAGCATAAAGGCTTTCAAAAACAGTGTTTGCAAAAAACCTGCTTACCTTAGCGCCTAACTCTTCAAAATTCTTGAAAACAAATTGATATCCATACTTAGTTGATGCTTTCTTGACTAAGTTATCAAAGTATTTAGTCTTCAGTAGTATTTCAAAATTTATTTTTCCTTCAGGAGTTAGACTATTAATTAATGGCTCTACATTTAGCCAATCCTTCTCCCCTATTGCTTCCTTTACAGAATCCCTATGTAACTTTAAGTTCGCAAGAATTCTTTCAAGGTGTCCCTCTAACTTAGCTATTTTAGCATTCACATCACGGATTATTTTATTAAGTATGTCAGAATATTCCCTTTCAGTAAAGAATAAAGTAGCGCCAAAAGCTTTACTAAGATCCATAAGAATATCGTTAAGCAACCGATCTGATTCCTCAACATCGCTCTTTATTAAATCCCATATCTCTTTCTTCAGCTCCAATTTCTTTTTATGTTTAATAAGAATTCGAGCTACTTCAAAGGATATATTAATCAAAAGACTGAGTATACCTCCGAAAAAACCAGCAAGCTCCGACATTGTTTAGCACCTAATTAATGAAGCTAAAGTGTCATGTAGCTTTCACTACAGAATCCTACCTAACACCTAAATAAACATTAGAGCAAAATTAAGGTGACTTGCTATTAACTTTTAGTAGGATTAAAGGCTCTGTTCATGTCATCTATGCTTGCATAAAGTAATTTCATATTTTTAGGCAAAAGCAACATTATAATTATATTAAGAACTAGGCTTGTTTTAGTCTGAGTATTTCAGCAACCCATGAATCTGGTTGTGGTACTTTAATTTTATAGGCTATAACTGTTCCACCATGTGGAACGCCGATGACTAACACTTTAGAAATGAAACCTTCAACTTTAGCGTAACTTATCTGGTCAATACGAATGTCTATAAGAGGTGTCTCACGTTTTCTAATTAACCCTGACTTATGAATTAGTAACAAGCGCTTATTAGTTAAGTATATCTCACCCTTGCCCTTAATAGGCTGTTCAATCGAACCTTTTCCACTAAGAATAACCTTCTCATCAGGAGAGAAAATTATCTGCGACATAGTGCCACCATACGGGTGTTTGGTGGCTACTCTATATTAGAATCCTACCTAACATCCTTAATAAATGCTGAAACAAAGTTAAGGAAGTGTTGTTTTAGAGAACATTTATACGCTACGCTGTTTTTATTTGGCTTTTCTTCGGCTTTCTAGTTCATTTATTATTTTGTATATTTCCTTTATTGCATAGCATGCATTCATTAGGGCGTCTTCCGCTTCTATTTGGTCAAATATTTTGTCGGGATGTTCTGCTTTATTCCTGATTTCCCTTAAATGGTTTAAATAACCCAAGAGCGTTTTAGCTTCGATATTATTCTGTTCAAACATCTTCTCTAACTCATTAAGTACATCTTTCCAATTAATACGTTCAATTCTAGCATCAGGCTTAAATGAGAGGTACAGCTGTCGTATAGCCGCTTCAACAGCTCTTAAAGCAACCATAGTTGTAGCAGTAGGTCTCTCAAAACATAAACAATAAAGTGCTTCCTCTAAATCATGCTTAACTATTTCATTAAGCTTATACAGGATGTTTATGTCTGGAAAGAGATAGCCAATACCTTTCTCTATTAGCTTCCCATAGTCTAAACGACCTTTAGGTTTAAAAACCACAATAGGTTTCTTAGTCAGTTCATTCTTAAAAAGAATCCTATATTCCTTTAGCTCCTCTTTTACCTGAGATTTCACATCATCGCTCATTCCTCTATCATAGTTATAATTGTACTTTCGAGCAATATTACTCGATAACATGCTAATTTTCTCTCCTAACTCCTCCATTCCAAGTTCTCTTAGGTTTTTCATTAACCTTGTCAGCTTTTCATCAACTTCACGTACGGTTAAATAAGTTTTTGTAAGAACATTATCAAGATCTTCGAAAAGTAATAAAACCTCATAAACTAGCAACCCACCTTTAATCCTTCTACTCCAATCATACGACATTGCATCTCACCTACAAACTCTAAGAGTTTCCTAGAGTGGAAAGTAACTTTCCTTCCCATAAGAGGCTAATGTGTTAGGTAGACCCCAAGTAATACTGCTATCTAACACATAGATAAACACTAGAGCAAAGTTAGGGTAGCTAGCAACTTTTAGGATTAAAGGCAACAATAAGAAAAGTCTAAAAGTTTTTGCTTATTCGCAAGTCTTTGGCAATACTTGTTATTGTTTGCCCTTTAGCTAATAGAGACTTTATGAGATAAATCTTAGTTCAGCTCTTTAATGTTGGCGGTGGTGTGATTGCTGGAAGTGCTTAGTGAAAGTGATATTGAAGAAATTAAGAGGCTGTGTAGGGAGTTAAATGAGCGAGGTGTAAGTTGTAATGTTAGTTTTGATGAATTTGTAACTTATTTGACTGCTGAATCTTATAAAGTTGATTCCTTTACGATTAGGGATATTTTAGATAATAGGTATTTGCTAATTCATGAGTTAGTAGAGATAACTGTTCTTAAGAGTAAAGGGTATAGTATTGATGAGGATGTGTTTAGGAGGGCTTATTCGGATAGTTATGAGGCGCATTTGGAAGCTATAGATGTAGAACTTTATTTTGCATCTAAAATGGGGATTTTGGCTGGGTTAGGAGGAGAATTAACGATTTAAGAACATATCTTAACGATCCATTACTACCGACATACCTTGTTGATAAAGTAAGGAACATTATTGAGAAATATAGTGCTCTTATAAAATAGTTCATTTATCCCGTACATGCGCGGTGCTTATTATTAAGAGGAATCGCTATTTGTTGGAAATATTTAGTTACTAAGATGCATGTGGTAATCATATGGTTTTGCTTTGCAAGTAGTATTCATGGTTGTTGGTGTTGTTAAGTTTCTTTAGGGAGCCCTTAGCTGTAATGTAGTGAAATAGAAAGTAGTATATGATAGTGTTAACTGCATTAATAAATGGTTTAATTACGTAGGGTGGAGGCGTTAATATGCATGTTTTCTACGGTACTTAGGTTGAAGGGTTCGGAGCTGACTTCTAGGCATTGGTTAATGAAGGCACTAGGTGATCTTTGTAGAAGTAATCCTTTATCGGCTCATTGCTACGCTATCTACTACCTTACATATGAAAGCGATAGGGCTGAAATACTGTTGCTAGTTTCTCATGGTGATATAGAGTCCTATGTGCTTGTATGGTATGGTGGTGAATTCATTATTCAAGACGTTTATGAGGTTCATATTTGGAATCCTACTAGGGAAGTTATGCGACAAATTGTTATTTCTCCATGTAAGAGAGCAGACATACAACTATACAACAGCACTTCTAGCGATGTAGAAGCGGTTATGAAATATTTCAGAAGCCTTGGCTTCAAGAAGTTTCGTACTGAAGAATTCTACGATATGGTTTGTGATTGCAGTAGCTTCAGCCCTAGTCCTCTTGAAAAATTAGCTGTAAAACTGGGTGAGGAGTATGCGCCACTGTACAGGGATCTGGAATTTGGGAGGGGAATAGAGATAACCTTGGATGAAGTCGGTGAAATACTAGAGAAATACACGCACTACGGCGTAATTGTTAACAACATCCTTGCTTCTATAGTTGCGAGATACGTGACTCTCCCTTGGATTCATGTGTTAGGCGGTGTATTTACGAGGAGAAAAATATAGGGGAAGAGGGAGGCTATGCTAAAGCTGCGGTATCAGCGTTAACTAGGGAAGCAGTAGCTTCGGGAGCTTACGCAGGTGTTCATGTCGAAGAAAACAACGAGCCTGCTATAAGGGTTTATAAGAATCTTGGCTACAGAATTACTAAAACTAGAACATGGATCTTTGCACACCCCTAAACCTATAGACGTTATTCGTCTAACCCGTTTCTAAGGCTCCTATGCTAATTATGCTAAAGTTCTAGTAGTCTTCCAAAACTGTTTTAATGATTACGATTTTGTAACAATTGTTGTAGTTTTCCTAGTCCCTTTAACGCAATTAGATATGCTGATGCCATATGTTTGTCTAGTCCATGTTTTCCTGTTAGTATTGCATTATGAAGAATTGTTTAGGTAACCTTATATTATGGTTTGGCCAAGTATTGCCTTGGGTGGACTTGGTTTGACTTTGAAGACAAAAGTTGGGAGAAAAGGATATATTATTCTCCCTAAGGCGATTCGTGAAGCTGTAGGTATCGATGAAGGTGATGAAGTAATTATAGAGGTTAGAGATGGGATAGTTATTAAGCCTGTGAAAAAGAAGATCAACCCCAATATTATTAGAGAGAAACTCGGGGTTCACGTCGATAAATTAAGGCAGGTAAAGGGGCGTAAGGAGCCTAGACCAGGTGAATTAGCTACTATTAGTTTAGAGGAGGAATTTGAAAATTGAAAATATTCATAGATTCACCACTACTTATTTACCTTAATACAGTAACCGATCCTA